>Ga0222716_10000018_pt1 | contig 136505 bp, 144 predicted proteins | sample C33_13DmetaG_FD_165044 | JGI IMG/M metagenome (GOLD analysis project Ga0222716, IMG submission 165044) | Estuarine water microbial communities from San Francisco Bay, California, United States - C33_13D | ecosystem: Environmental > Aquatic > Marine > Unclassified | place: USA: California... | reverse complement strand
CCTTTTCTAAATTATAGAAGTTTAAATAAAGAAAAAAGAAATAAAGTTTATCATTTTAAAAAACCTTATCCATCAAGAAAAATTAGTATTGTTTACAAAAAGAATAATCTAAAAAAACACTCGATAATTGAAATGAGTGAACTAATCAAAAGTAAATTGAAAAGTATTGAAACATTTTCAGATGTTAAAATAATAGATACAATAAACTAAACTATTGCATTGTATAAATGAGGATTTTGAAAAGTATAATTTTTAACCCAAATCATTAATTCACTGTATTCATGAGGTAAAAGTCTTTTAGAAGCCTTTACAAGTTCTTTTTTAAAAAGCTTTGGATTAAAACTTACTTTCTTTAAAATTTCTACTGTATAGTTATAAACAGATCTTGACATAAGTTAATTGTTTGGTACAATATAACTAATAGAGTTATAAAAAAATGTAAATAAAATGTTAATGCTTATTTTTTTGATCTAAGCTTAATGCTCCATTTGAAAGAAAAATCAGAAACGACATCTCCATTTTCATCAATTCCCTTTGTATTTATAGTAATTACCTGAGCATCTTTAGTTATAACAGCATCATTTACTAGTTTATCTAAATCTTCACCATTTTCATATGTGAATAAAATTTTTCCAACGGCTTTTTTAGTAAAACTACTAGACGAACCAATTAAGAGCATGGCTATGCTATGACCACTTCTTTTAATTTTTTCTTGTAATAAAAGGCCTCCTGGCATTTCAGCAGCCATTCCTTGTACTGCCCAAAATAGAGAATTGAAAGGATTTTTATTTAAAAAACCATGTTTAACTCGAACAGAGCAACTATTAGTATGCAGACTATCTACTCTAACCCCACAAATCCATGCAGAAGGAAGCCAAAAAAAAGACATTTGATTTCTTAAAAAAAGTCTGGATTTGTTCATTATAATTTTAGTATGAATATACTAATAATTATTTATTCAATAGATGCTAAATATCTTTCAGCATCAAGAGCAGCCATACACCCTGTTCCTGCTGCTGTTACTGCTTGACGATAATCTTTATCTTGAACATCTCCAGAGGCAAAAACACCTGGTTTATTAGTATGAGTTGATTTTCCTTTTGTTATAACATAACCTGAATCATCCATGTCTAATTGATCTTTAAAAATGTCAGTATTAGGTTTGTGACCAATAGCTATAAACAGTCCAGTAACTTCAACATTACTTATTTCATTAGTTTGATTGTTAATAATACTAACTCCTTCAACAACATCATTACCTAAAACTTCTTTAATCTCTGAGTGGTACCAAACATCAATATTTTTTTTTGAATTTACTCTATGTTGCATTGCTTTTGAAGCTCTCATTTCTCCTTTTCTAACAATCATTGTTACTTTTGAACAAATATTCGCTAAATAGGTCGCTTCTTCAGCAGCAGTATCTCCACCACCAACTATAGCTACTGGTTGACCTTTATAAAAAAACCCGTCACATACTGCACAAGCAGAAACCCCACCTCCTCTTAATCTTTGTTCTGAGGGTAATCCTAAATATTTAGCTGTAGCTCCAGTCGAGATAATTACGCTTTCAGCCTCAATTTCTTTATTATTATCAACTTTTACCTTGTGAATTCCGCCTACTTTGTCACTAAAATCTATTGATGTAACCATACCAATTCTTACTTCAGTTCCAAATCTTTCAGCTTGTTTTTGTAATTCAACCATCATAGTTGGACCATCTACTCCATCGGGGTATCCAGGAAAATTATCAACTTCTGTTGTTGTGGTTAATTGACCTCCAGGTTCCATACCAGTATATAAAACTGGCTTTAAATCAGCTCTTGAGGCATATATTGCAGCAGTATAACCTGCTGGTCCAGAACCTATTATTAAAGTTTTAATTTTTTCAATAGACATATAAATATTTTAAAATATAAATTTATAATTTTTAGGGATTTACTTCTCATAAAAATTTAAAAAGTTATCATCAAAAATTAATGTTTAATATTATTAAGTATTATTTGATGATTTTTGAAATAATCCTATATTTGCTGCCGAATTTCGGGGTGTAGCGTAGCCCGGTTATCGCGCCGCGTTTGGGACGCGGAGGTCGCAGGTTCGAATCCTGCCACCCCGACTAAAACCCTTATAAATCATTAATTTATAAGGGTTTTTATCATTAAGAAAATCAATAGTTATTATTTGTAAATAACTCTATATTTATAAAATCGGGATGTGGCGCAGCTCGGTTAGCGCACACGGCTGGGGGCCGTGGGGTCGCAGGTTCAAATCCTGTCATCCCGACATTTTCTTTATATTAGGAGGTAATTAAATTTAATAAAAATGAAAAACATATTATCATTAAGTCTATTTCTAACTTTAATGCTTATTAACTATTCTTGTGCTCAAGACCTAAAACCTCTTGATGGAGAACCTGATAATTCGATATTAAAAACCGAAATAAATTATGAAATGGAACTTGTATTTGAAGATGAAAATATTATTTGGGGAATTGAGTTTTTAAGTGATAACTCAATTTTAGCCTCAATAAAATCTGGATCTTTAATACATTTTAAAGAAGGAAAAAAAACACAAATCAATGGACTTCCAGAAATATATTATAGAGGCCAAGGTGGATTGTTAGATATTTCTCTTCATCCAGATTTTGATCAAAACAGATGGCTATATCTATCATATTCATACGAAGAAAATAAAGGTGATGGTGGTAATACAACAATTGCAAGAGCTAAATTAATTGACGATTCATTACAAGATCTTGAGATTCTTTACAGGGGTTCACCAAATTCAAGAAAGGGGCAACATTTTGGAGGAAGAATGGTATTTGATGATGATGATTTCCTTTATTTCTCCATTGGTGACAGAGGAAATAGAAATGTTAATCCACAAGATTTATCAATTGATGGCGGAAAGATATATAGAATTAAAGACAATGGTAGTATTCCCAATGATAATCCTTTTTATAATACTCCAAAGGCTAAAAAAGCTATTTATTCTTATGGACATCGTAATCCTCAAGGAATATTTAAACATCCAGAAACTGGAAAAATATGGACAAATGAGCATGGTCCAAGAGGTGGAGACGAAATTAATATCATAGAAAAAGGTAAAAATTATGGTTGGCCTAAAATCACATATGGAATCAACTACAGTGGGACAACAATAACTAAAAACAAAAGCCTTCCTAATATGGAACAGCCTCTTTATTATTGGTTACCATCCATAGCACCAAGTTCATTTGAATATATCTCAAGTGATATTTATCCAGAATGGAAGGGTAGTCTTTTGGCAGGTGCTTTAGTATTTAAATACGTTGAAAGAATTGGTCTTAAAAATAACAAAGTAATATCTAGGTCAAAAATTGCTGAAGGTCTTGGTAGACCAAGAGACGTTGTACAAGCACCTGATGGTTATATTTATGTTTCGATTGAAAATAAAGGAGTTTACAAAATTGTTCCAAAAAATGAAATTAATTAAACTAATTCTATTATTATTTCCAGGTTTTCTGCTATCACAAAACATTGAATTATCAGAATCAATAAAAAGAGGAAAACTACTTTACCAAGATTTTTGTGTAAGATGTCATTTGCCAGATGGAAAAGGTTTAAAAGGAATATTCCCTCCCTTAGCTAAGTCAGATTACCTTTTCAAAAATATGGAAGAAAGTATTAAAGCATTAAAATTTGGAGGAATAGATGGTGAGATAATTGTCAATGGTGTTAAATATAATTCTAGAATGGAAAGGATGGGTCTGTATGATGATGAAATAGCTGATATAATGAATTATACTTTAAATAGCTGGGGAAATAAATACTCAAAAATGATTAAAGAAGAATATGTTAAAAGTTTAAAAAAATAAAATGTTACTAATTGGAATTGGAGGAGGAACATCCTCTGGAAAAAGTACAATTGCAAAAAAATTAGTAGAAAGTTTTGACAAAACTGGTGTTGTAAGGATACTTTCGGATTCTTACTATAAGGATCACTCTAATTTAAATTTTTATCATCGTTCAAAAATTAATTTTGATCATCCTTGCGCAATTGATTTTGATCTTCTAATTCAAAACTTAAAAGATTTAAAAAAAAACATCAAAATAAATGAGCCAGTATATTCATATAAAACTCACAAAAGATTAAAAAAAACTAAAACAGTAATTCCAAAAAATATAATAATTTTAGAGGGCTTACATATTTTTTGTAATAAAAAATTGGTAAATCTAATTGATTATGGATTTTTTTTAGATTTAGATTCAAAAACTAGGCTTCAAAGAAGAATTAATAGAGATGTAAAAGAAAGAGGGAGATCAATAAGTGAAATTAAAAAACGATATATTGAAATGTGCGAACCAATGTATAAAAAGTTTATATTTCCCTCAAGATTAAATGCAAATAAAGTTTTAGATATGAAAAAGGTAAATTATGATTATATCAAAGAAATTATAAATGAATTTATTTAGATCTTTATTTAAAAAAATACAATCCAACAAGTATTTTAAAATTTTCACAAACTTCTACATAATAATTAGTTTATTTTTTATTATTTGGATGTTATTTATAGATACTAATTCATACATTTTTCATCTTAGTTTAAATTCTGAAATTGATCAACTGATTCAAAAAAGAGAAGACTTAAAAAAAGAAATTGAAAAGGATCAAAAATTCATTAATGACTTAAAAGATCATGACAACTATGAAGCCTTCGCTAGAGAAAAATTTTTTATGAAAAAAGAGGGTGAAGAAATTTATATTTTAGAATACAAAGACAGTATTAAAAACTAGTTAACAAAAACCCACACTACTTCTGTTTTTAGATTTCAAAAAATTGTATTTTTAAATAAATGTAATTCTATGAGTAAAATTATTGCAGTATCAAATCAAAAAGGAGGTGTTGGCAAAACCACAACTGCACTAAATTTATCGGCATGTTTAGGGATTTTAGAAAAAAAGGTTCTTTTAATTGATCTTGATCCACAAGCAAATGCAACATCAGGAATTGGATTAGAAAAAAAAGATTTTAAACTATCCTCATACCAACTTCTTGAGCATACAGCAGAAGCAAAAAAAATAATAATAGATACCTCCACTCCAAATTTAGATTTAATACCATCAAACATAGATTTAGTAGCAATTGAAATTGAATTAGTAAATCACACTAATAGAGAATTTATGCTTAAAGAAGCTCTTGAACCTATTAGAAATGATTATGACTTTATAATTATTGACTGTGCTCCATCTCTTGGACTGATTACATTAAATGCCTTAACAGCTGCGGAATCCGTAATTATTCCTATTCAATGTGAGTATTTTGCATTAGAAGGGCTAGGAAAATTACTTAACACTATTAAAAGTATTCAAAAAATTCATAATCCTGACTTAAACATTGAGGGACTTTTATTAACAATGTATGATTCTAGACTAAGGCTTTCAAATCAAGTTGTGGAAGAAGTAAGAAAACATTTTCATAACATGGTTTTTAAAACAATTATTCAAAGAAATGTAACATTAGGTGAAGCTCCTAGTCATGGAAAAAATATAATTGATTACGATTCTACAAGCAAGGGAGCTAAAAATTACATAAAATTAGCACACGAACTAATAAATAAAAATAACTAAATGGCTAAAGCTTATAAAAAACAATCTTTAGGAAGAGGGCTCTCAGCAATTTTAGAGGATCCTAATAACGATATTAACTCTGCTAAAGATTCGAATGCAGACAAACTCATTGGAAATATTATTGATCTTCCTATTGATCAAATACAAAAGAATCCTTTTCAACCAAGAACAAATTTTGAAGGTGAAAAAATTGAAGAATTAGCTAAATCAATTAGAGAACTTGGAATTATTCAACCAATAACTGTAAGAAAAACAGGTTTTAAATCTTATCAAATTATATCCGGTGAAAGAAGATTTAGAGCTGTATTGTCATTGGAAATAAAATCAATTCCAGCATACGTGAGAATAGCTAACGATCAACAATCTTTAGAGATGGCGTTGGTTGAAAATATCCAAAGGGAAAATTTAGATCCTATAGAAATTGCCTTGTGCTATCAAAGACTTATTGATGAGGTTATGCTCACTCAAGATCAAATGAGTAAAAGAGTTGGAAAAAAAAGATCAACAATTTCAAATTATTTAAGGTTATTAAAATTGGATCCCATAGTTCAAACTGGACTTAGAGATGGATTTATTTCAATGGGTCATGGTAGAGCTCTTGTTGCATTGGATAATAAAGATGAGCAGTTAAAAATTTATAAGAAAATTTTATCAGACTCTTTATCAGTTAGAAAAACTGAAAATATAATTTCAAAACCAAAAGAAAGTATTTCAGTAAAGAAAAAACAACTGACAGCTGCATTCAAAAATGACATTATAAAGGTTACAAAAAAATTAAATCTTGAAGTTAAAATATCGTTAAAATCCAAGTTTAAAGGTTCTGTTTCGATTTCATTTGATGATATTGATAATTACAAAAAAATAATTAAGATACTTTCCGGTGAATAATAAATTTATCTTATCATTAATAATCCTCTTGATTTCATCTACAACTTATTCTCAAGAAAACGAAGAAATTAAGTTTGATGAATTGGATCCGACTGCTCCATCTAAAGCTGCATTTTACTCTGCTGTTTTACCTGGACTGGGGCAAGGATTTAATAAAAAATATTGGAAAATTCCAATTGTATATGCTGCCATAGGAACATCAATATATTCTTATGATTTTAATCATAAAAAGTATTGGGATTATAGGAATGCCTATAAAAGCAGAAAAGCTGGTTATAAAAATGATCCTTATCAAAATTTAATTCTTGACGATGATAGACTTTTAGATGGAGCTGATTTTCATAAAAAAAACAGAGACTTATCAATGGTCTTTATAGTTGGTTTTTACATTTTGAATATCCTGGATGCCAATATTGATGCTCATTTGAAACAGTACAATGTAAATGAATCATTATCTCTAAAACCTTATATTGAAAATGGAACTAATTCTAACTACGAATCAATTGGAATATCATTAAATTTGAATTTTTAAATGAAGATAGCATTATTAGGATACGGTAAAATGGGTAAAGAAATAGAAAAGATTTCCATTGAAAGAGGTCATTCTATTTCTGTAATTATTGATAAAGATGACGATGTGAAATCATTAATTGATTCTGACGTTGCTATTAACTTCAGCACACCCAGTTCTGCTGTAAGTAGTATAAAATTAGCACTTGATAGCTCTGTACCAATAATATCTGGAACTACAGGATGGTTAGAAAAATATAATGAGATTGTTGAATACTCAAAAAATACTGGAACTAGTTTTATGTATGCCTCTAACTACAGTTTAGGAGTAAATTTATTTTTTGAATTAAATAAAAAACTAACAAGATTACTTAATAAACACGATCAATACAAAATAGCCTTACAAGAAATTCATCATGCGGAGAAAATTGATAAACCTAGTGGAACAGCGTTGACCCTTGCCGAGGATATAATTAAGGATACTGACTATGAGGATTGGTCGTTTAAAAACAATACTAATAAAACTATAAAAATGGAGTCTGTTAGGGAAAATAATGTTCCTGGTACTCATAAAGTTAAGTATGATTCTGGAATTGATTCAATTGAAATTACCCATACAGCACATTCTAGAAAAGGATTTGCACTTGGTGCTGTTGTAGCAGCTGAATGGATTATTGACAAAAAAGGTGTTTTTAATATGACTGATATAATTAATGACACCAATTTAAAATTATAAAAATGACTGTATTTGAGTGGTTAATCTTTTTTTTCGTAGTTCAAATAATTCATGGTTTAGGAACTTGGAAACTATATAAGTTTTCAGGACATAAACCAATTGAAGCATTTATTCCGGTTTACAATGCAATTGTTTTAATGAAAATAATCAGAAGACCTAAATGGTGGATTGTTTTATTATTTATACCAGTGATAAATCTTTTGATTTTTCCAGTTATATGGGTAGAAACAGCGAGGAGTTTTGGCAAAAACTCAACAATTGAAACCCTACTTGTTATCACCACTCTTGGACTTTACCTGTACACAATTAATTATTCAAATAAAATTAAATATTTACACAATAGAGATTTAAATCATAAAACTGCTTTTGGTGAGTGGATCAGTTCAATAATTTTTGCTATTGTTCTAGCAACAGGAGTTCACACTTATTTTATTCAACCCTACATCATTCCCACAGGTTCATTAGAAAAATCATTATTAGTTGGTGATTTTTTATTTGTTAGTAAATTTCATTACGGTGCGAGAGCTCCACAAACAGCAATTTCATTTCCTATGGTCCATGATACAATTGTTGGAACAGGCATTAGGTCTTATTTAAACAAACCTCAGATACCTTATTTTAGACTTCCAGGCTTTCAAAATATAAAAAGAAATGAAATTGTAACATTTAATTGGCCTGCTGACACAGTTAGAAAATTTTTTGTTCGCGAAAAAGGGGTAAGTAAACCTATTGATAAAAAATCTAATTATGTTAAAAGATGTGTAGGTCTTCCAAACGACACATTAGAAATTATTAATGGTAAGATTTATATAAATGGACAAAAGAGTAAAATGCCATTTAGAGCTAAGCCAGTATTTAATTATACTGCCTACAACAATAAAGGAGTTTCTAAATCAGAATTAATGAAAATGGGTATTACTGATATCCAACGCAAATTTAAAGTTGATCAAATCAATCAATCAAAATTTGAAGCAATAAGACCATATTTATTAAATATAATTGATAATAGTTCTGACAATTTTACAGTTCTAACGGGACCTGAGGGAATCCCTTACGATGTTAGACTAAAATCAAGAATTTCAATGGTTGAAATAACTGATTTTAAAGCCAATTTATTTTTAACGGAAAGTGAAGCTAAATTAATAACAGAATCTAACGTTATTGATAGTTTAAAAAGAAATTATAAAACAATAAAGTCTTATAATACTTCCTTCTTCCCTAATGATATTAGATTCAATTGGAATGAAGATAATTTTGGACCAATAATAATACCCTCGAAAAACAAAAAAATAAAACTTACTCAAGCTAATCTTCCATTATATAAAAAAGTAATTCGAGACTATGAAAAGAATACTCTATCGTTAGATAAGAAAGGTAATATTAAAATAAATGATATTTTAACCGACGAATACATTTTCAAACAGGATTACTATTGGATGATGGGAGACAACAGGTATAAATCGGAGGATAGTCGAAGCTGGGGTTTTGTTCCTGAGAATCATATTGTTGGTAAGCCTGTATTTATCTGGTTCAGTATTGATGGAATTAATGACGGTTTTAAAAATTGGAAAGTTCGATGGGAAAGAGTTTTTACAACCGTAAATTTAGATGGAGAACCTAAATCCTACAGATGGTATTTTTTAATTGGAGTGCTAGTAGTTTTAATTTACTCTGAATTCAATAAGAGAAAGAAAAAATAGTAAACATTGGGGTTAACTAAAAAACTTTTAATTCCACCTTATTTTGGTCCTATCTCAACCTGGGCTGAAATTTATAATTGTGATGTAATTTGGGACATTCATAAAAATTACAATAAACAATCTTACAGAAATAGAACATTTATTCATTCGGCAAATGGAGTTCAAAAACTCACAGTTCCAATAAAACATTCATTAATAAAGTTTACTTTAAATGATTCTTATATTGACAACTCTACAAATTGGCAACAGATTCATTGGAAATCTATTAAAATTGCATATAGCTCATCTCCTTATTTTGAATTTTATAAAGATTCTTTGGAAGTTTTTTTTTCAAAAAAATATATCAAACTTTTAGATCTAAATATGAATACAATTAAAATGATATCAGAATGGCTAGAAGTTGATCTAAATAATGATTTTTCAAAAAAATATGTAGAAGATTATAATACTAAATTTGACCTAAGAAACTTAATAGAACATAAAAACAAAACAAAAAAATTGATACCAAATTACACTCAAGTATTTTCAAACAAAAATGGATTTATTAATGATTTGAGTATAATTGATTTAATTTTCAATGAAGGACCAAATAGTTTAAGATTTTTAAAATAAAAAAAGCAGGCCATAAGCCGGATTCTGTCGTGTCTTATCATTTATCTAGACAAAATATTACTATTTTGCTCAAACCGCCCACCCTCCAACATCGAACGAGCAGCTCTCAAACGTTGGTATACGTGACGTTTCACCTTATAGAGTTTACATGATTTCACTACAGCCGAACTGTACATTCTTTCTGTTGCACTTGTCCTCTATTAAAAATAGTGACGGGCGTTACCCGCTATAATGCTCTTTGGTGTCCGGACTTTCCTCTTTTAAAAATAAAAGCGATAAGAAGGCCTGCTTTGACAAAAATAGATTAAAAATCATGTTGATAAAAAAAAATTATAAAAGATTTAAAATTTACAAAATCAATAACGTATTTTTATATTTGTGTCAATGGAAAATTTTACCGTTTCTGCTTTAAAATACAGACCCAATAGTTTTGAAAGTGTAGTAGGACAAAGTGCCATTACAAAAACTTTGGAAAATGCTATTCAAAATAATCAACTCCCTCAAGCAATGTTATTTTGTGGGCCAAGAGGAGTTGGAAAAACAACATGTGCCAGAATTCTAGCTAAACAAATTAATGGAGCAGATGAATCTTCAGATTTTTCATATAATATTTTTGAACTTGACGCGGCATCAAATAATGGAGTTGATGATATAAGAAATCTAATTGATCAAGTGAGAATTCCTCCTCAGACTGGAAATTATAAAGTTTATATAATAGATGAGGTTCATATGCTTTCAGGACAAGCATTTAATGCTTTTTTAAAAACTCTTGAGGAACCTCCAAAATATGCTATTTTTATTTTAGCCACTACTGAAAAGCACAAAGTAATTCCAACAATTTTATCACGCTGTCAAATTTATGATTTTAAAAAAATAAGTTCTTCTCACATTAAAACACATTTAGAGTTCATAGCAAATAAAGAAAATATTTCATTTGATGACGAATCACTTTTTTTAATTGCAAATAAATGTGACGGAGCTTTAAGAGATGCTTTATCTATTTTTGATAGATTGGTTAATTATACAGATGGAAATATTACAAAAGAGTTAGCATATAAAAATCTGAACATCTTAGATCACGATGTTTATTTCAAAGCAACCAGATTAATTGTCAGCAATGACATAACAAATTGTCTCCTTTTGTTTGATGAAATTTTAAATCAAGGTTTCAATGGACAACATTTTATAGATGGCTTATGTTTACATTTTAGAGATCTATTAATATCAAAATCTTTAAAAACCCATGTTCTTTTAAATCAAAATGAAAATTTAAAAGATAGATACGTAGATCAATCTAAAAATTTAGATATTGATTTTATTTTAAAATCAATAAACCTCACTGAAGAATGTAGCTTTAAATATAAAAACAGTAAAAACCAACGGCTCCTAACAGAAATTTGTTTAATGAAACTTTGTTCAATAAATAATATTGAATTAAAAAAAAAAGTTAAAATCTTAAGTAGATCTGAACTAGCTGCAAATAATACTTCTTATAAAGTAGATATTCATTCCCCAAAAGAGAATTTAAAAACTAATATACTAGATAAAGAATACTCAAAAGAAAAATTAAAAATTAAAAAAGAAACTTCCCCTGTTTCGGGATTATCTTTATCCTCTTTAAAGGCTAAAAAAAATATAGAAAGTATAGCTTTGTTAAAAAAAAATGAGTCTGAAAGTTCAAGCTCAAATAAAACTAAATTTGATGTAAACTCCCTTTCAAATTCTTGGAAAAAATTTCAAGAATTGACTGTCAAAAAAGGAAGAAAAAATTTAGCGAGTATTCTCTCAATAAGTCAACCTCAAATTTTTGAAGAAAACAAATTAACTTATACTCTAACTAACAATACTAATAAGTTAGAGTTAGAAAAAAGTAAGTTGGAATTAGTTGAATTTCTTAAAAAAGATTTAAAAAATGATAGCATTTCTTTAGAAATTAATGTAAATAAATTAAAAGAAAAAAAATTCGTTTTTACACCGGGAGAGAAATATGAAAAGTTAAAAAAAATAAATCCCAACATTGAAATATTGAGAAAAGAATTTAAACTTAATCTATAAATTATTTAATAATTCATGAACCATTCCATCCGCTAATCCTATTTTAGGAACCAATATTTCATTAGAATTCATTTTGTTCATTACAAACTGATATATTTCTCCAGCTGGCACAATGACGTCGACCCGATCAGGGTTTAATTTTAATTTAATCACTTTATCATAAACTGACATTTTAGATAAATCATTTAATGAATTATCCAATGATTTTTTGGTTAAAGATTTACCAATATTATTTCCTGATAACTTAAATATTTTATTAATATTTCCACCAATACCAACTAAATTTACTTGTTCAAACTTATTAATATTAGAGACTATCCACTGATCTAATTTATTCCAAGTAGATTTCTTAACTAAATTATTTATTAACCTAACTCCTCCAATTTTAAAAGATTTAGAAATAATTATCTCTTTATTTTTAATTAGTGTAAGTTCAGTACTACCTCCTCCAACGTCAACAAAACAATAAATATTATCTTTTTTTAAAAATGATTGATTATTTGTAATAAGTTGAGCTTCTTTTTTTCCGCTGATAATTTCAATTCTAATTTTAGTCTTTTTTAAAATCAGGGCAACAATTTCATGTCCATTAGATGAACTTCTTAATGCAGATGTTGCATAAGCTAAATATTTTTCAACTTTATGAACTTTCATTAATAATTTAAATGATTTTATGGAGTCTAATAATCTTAAGATATTCTCCTTTGAAATTTTACCTTTTTTAAATGAATCCTGTCCTAATCTTAAGGGTACTCGGACTAAAGAATTTTTTGTGACATACACATCAGATCTATAACTATAAACATTTGAAATCAATAACCTTATAGCATTGGAACCTATATCTATAGTTGCGTATTTTTTAACTTTTTTCAATTTTATTTAAATAATATTGATATATTTTTTCTTGTGATCTATGAATATTTTTTGAGTAAAAAGGTTTAATAGATTTAGACGAATTAATCCTCGAAGATTTTACATTGTCCATCCAATATATTTCAAAAATATCATTAATTTCTTTTTTTAAATCATTTTGAAAAATTGGACATGTTACCTCAACTCTATTATCTAAATTTCTTGTCATCCAGTCAGCAGATGAAATGTATACTTTATTTTTATTGTCGTTATTAAAAATCATAAATCTAGTGTGTTCTAAAAATCTATCTACAATGCTAATAACCTCAATATTATTACTCATGTTTTTAATTCCTGGAACTAAACAACAAATTCCTCTAACAATCATTTTAATTTTAACCCCAGCTCTACTAGCATCATATAAAGATTTTATCAAACTATGACTAGTTAGATTATTTATTTTTATTTTAATCCAAGCGACTTTACCATTTTTAGCATTAACTGTTTCCTTTTGAATTAATTTCTTAATTCTAGATTCAGTATTTATTGGAGATACAAATAAATTTTTAAAACTATATTTTTTGTAATTAGCAGTGAAAAATTTAAAAACATCTATAACTTCTCTCAATATTTCTTCATTTGAGGTAAATAAGGTTAAATCTGTATAAAGCTTAGCAGTAGATTCATTAAAATTTCCTGTACTTATAAATCCATAATTTTTAATTGAATTGTTTTCAAGTCTTTCAATTAGACATATCTTACTATGTACTTTGAGATTAGGTGAACCAAATATTAATTTTACTCCATTTGATTGCATATCCTTAGCATATTTTATGTTGGCAGATTCATCAAATCTAGCTTGAAGTTCTATTTGAACAATAACTTTTTTGCCATTTCTAGCTGCATTAATTAATGCACTTGCAATTTTAGATAGTTTTGATAATCTATAAATAGTAATAGAGATCTTTTTTACCTTGGGATCTATTGAAGATTTCATTAATAAATTAATTATATATGAAAACTTATTATATGGTGTATGTATTAAAAAATCTCTTTCTTTTAATCTTTCAAAAGTATTATCGCTGTGACTAAAATCAGTAATATTAACAGGATAAAAAGGGGGATAAACTAATTTATCATCTAAGTTAGGAAAATCCATATAATCTCGTCTATTATGATATTTTCCACCAGGAATGATACTGTCAGTATCTAAATTAATTCCCATTTTTTTTGTCAAAAATTCAAGCGTATCTTTATTAATCTTACTGTCATAAACAAACCTAACTGGCTCTGCTATAGACCTTTCCTTTACACTTTGTGCAATTTTATCTAAAAAACTTTTTGAAATATCATCATCAAAGTCAAGTTCAGCATCACGACTGGTTTTAACCATATTAGCGCTTATAGAAATTGGATTAAAGATTTTAAAAATATCTTTTAAATGCAGTCTTATGATATCATCAATAATAATTATTTGATTTATTGATTTTTTTGAAGGAAGTTTTACGAATCTATTTAATGTTTTTGGAATTCTTATAATGGCATTTTGAATTATTTTTTTTTCAAGTTCCATTCTCACTATCAAAAATGAAAGATTTTCTTTAAACTTTGGTAACTTTTTATTTTTATTTAAAATTATAACATCAATTGAGGGACTTATATATTCAAAAAAATAATTACCAATAAATTCTTTATGGTTTGGCTCTATAGATTTTTCATCCAAAAAATAAATATTTTCTTTTTCTAATAGATTTATGATTGAATCTAGTACTTGAAAACTTTTTTGCTGTAAAGCAGTTGACTTTAAAGTGATATCATTTAACAGCTCTTTTGCAGTTCTGTCTCTGTAAAGACGTTTTCCACTATTAGAACTTACAGCTATCCTCTTTACTGTTGCATATCTAACTCTAAAAAATTCATCGAGATTGTTAGAGAAAATACCTAAAAACCTTATTCTTTCAATTAATGGAACTGAAGAATTATCAGCTTCCTCTAAAACTCTTTCGTTAAACTCAAGCCAACTTAACTCACGATTTACGAATATATTTTTTTGACTTTTCATCTAAAATTCTTTGGAAAATAGTAAGTACATTTTCCGTTTTTAATATCAGCCCATAAAGATACATCAAATTCAAAAATTAAAATTCCACATGTAGGTATATGCAAATTTTTATGATCTGTAAATTTTTTATAAAGATTTGAACAAGTATTGTTATGCGAAAAAATCATAACAGAATTATATGAAGCATCTAAACATTTTATAAATCTTTCGGTAGCTTCTCCTTCAAAATCATAAAGACTTGGTTCAATAATTAGTTTAATATTAAAATTTAAATTATCAATAAACTTATGAGCAGTATCCAATGTTCTCCTTGCTGGACTTGAGTAAATAGAATCTATATTTAATTTAAAATTTTTAAAAATGATTGACATAATATCCGCATCATTATAGCCTCGGATAGAAAGTGGTCGTTCCAAATCAGAACAATTATAATCCCAAGATGATTTAGCATGTCTAATTAAAATAATCTTTTTCAAGGGGAGAGTCTATTTTTTTCCCATTGTTCATTGTTTTTAAAATAGAAAATCCTGTCGTGAAGACGACTTTCTCTACCTTGCCAAAATTCAATTGATTTTGGAATTACATTATAACCACCCCAATGTTTTGGTCTTTTTAAACAATTGACTCCAACATTAAAATTTTTTAATTTATTGTCAATAAAATCTCTTGAGGGAATAACTTCACTTTGATCAGAAACTATTGCACCTATTCTGCTCGATTCAGGTCTAGAATTAAAGTATTTATCAGATTTTATTTCACTTATTTTATTAGCAGTTCCATGTATTATAACCTGTCTTTCTAGTGAAGGCCAATAAAACGATAGACATGTTTGAGGATTAAGTTTTATGTGATTTCCTTTTCTACTATTGTAGTTAGTAAAAAAAATAAAACCTGAATCAGAGAATTCTTTCAATAAAACTATCCGAGTTGTTGGAAATCCTTCGTTATCAACTGTTGATAGTGACATTGCATTAGGTTCTTTTTCGTTTCCGATATTTTCTAATTCAGAAAACCACTTTGAAAATAAATCTAGCGGATTATTTGGTAAGTTATTTTCAATTAACTCTCCTTTTAAATACTTATCTCTATAATTACTAAGATCTTTTGACATTTAATAAAAATAATGATTAAATAATGAAAAATTTATTTTCTAATGCTAAATCAACATTTTTAAATTTGGTTTTAGCTTCTTCAAGAAATAAATTTAAATCCTTATATCTTGATGAAAAATGACCTAATATCAACCTCTTAGCATTAGATTCATTAGCAATAATACCAGCTTGTTCAGCAGTAGAATGAAATGTCTTTGTAGCAAAATTTTCATGTTTGTTAAGAAATGTAGACTCATGATACAATAAATCACAATTCTTAATTTGTTGTATAATTTTACGATCAAAAATAGTATCTGAACAAAATGCATATGTAATGTCTGGAACTAAAGGCTCCACTAATTCCCTGTTTTTTATAATTTTTCCATTTTCAGTAACTCCATCTTTTCCTTGTTTAATACCTGCATATTGAGTTTTATCAATCCCTAATTTAATAGCTTTATCAACTATTAATTTGTGAGTAATTGTTTTTTTTCTAAATAAAAACCCATTAGTATAAACTCCATGTGTGAGCGGAATAGTGCTTACCGAAAAATTAGTTTTATTTAAAATAATTTCTGGGTTTACATTTTTTAATTCTATAATTTCTAGTTTATAATTAGTCCAAGTATTTCCTTTTTTCATTAAAGAGGTTATTATTTCTTTTATGCCCTCAGGACCATAAATTTTTAATGGTTTTTCCCTACCCAATAAGTTAAAAGTTAAAATTAAACCTGGTAAACCAAAATAATGATCTCCATGCAAATGAGAAATAAAAATATGTTCAATTGTATTAAATTTTATTTTATTTTTTCTTAGTTGAATTTGTGTTCCCTCTCCACAATCAATTAGATATGATTTTCCGTTATTTTCTAAAATTTGAGAGGTAGTGAATCGTTTAATAGTCGGGTATGCGGAGCAGCTTCCTAAAATTGTTAACTTCATCATGAAAGTAAATCTCTTTCAATTTCCTCAATTTCTATAATATCGTGAGCTTCTCTAACAGTAGGTGCTACACAAATTTTTTCATAATGAAAAATAGAATTTACTAATACAAAAGATTTGTTATTTTGACTTGAAAGATTAGATAACTCAAATAATTTTTCTGTAATATTATCAAAATCATTAAAATTTAAAGTAATTATAATATTAAACGTAGTATTTCTTTTTATTGATTTAAAATTTAAAAGAAATTCTTCCTTATTTTCTATATTAAAAATTTTAATACTAGAGTTCATATTATTTTAGCTTGGCAGCTAACAGATACATTACAGCCATTCTTATAGCAACTCCATTTTCAACTTGATCTAAAATTATAGCTTGATCTGAATCTGCTACTTCACTTGTAATTTCTACTCCCCGGTTAATTGGTCCAGGATGCATTACTATAATTTTTTTATTTAAAGAATCTAAAATACTTTTATTTAAACCATATTGTTGAACATATTCCCTAACTGAAGGAAAATATGATTCAGACATTCTTTCGTTTTGAATTCTCAGCATATTTACAGCATCACAATTTTTTAATGCATTAATAAAATCTGTATCAACAGTTACATTTAAAGATTCAATATCTTTAGGAATAAGTGATTTAGGTCCACATACAGTAACATTAGCTCCTAGTTTTTGATAAGCATAAATATTAGATAAAGCTACTCTTGAGTGCATTATATCACCAACAATTAAAATATTTTTGTTCTTTAAATTACCGATTTTTTCAATAAGAGAGTATGCATCTAATAAAGCTTGTGTTGGGTGTTCATGAGTTCCATCTCCAGCATTGATTATACATGAATCTATATTTTTTGATAGAAATACACTTGCACCAGGACTCGGGTGACGTATAACAACCATATCAACTTTCATGGATATAATATTGCTAACAGTATCTATCAGTGTTTCTCCTTTAGAAATTGAAGATCCAGATGAAGAAAAATTTACAACATCAGCAGAAAGTCTTTTTTGAGCTAATTCAAAAGAAAGCTTAGTTCTTGTACTATTTTCAAAAAAAAGATTTGCAATCGTTACATCTCTTAATGAGGGTACTTTTTTAATCTTTCTATTTATTACTTCCTTAAAATTATCCGCAGTCTTAAAAATTAAATTAAGATCATCTGAGTTTAAATATTTTATTCCAAGTAAATTATCTGTGCTTAAATTCTCCATCAATTATTTTTAATTAAATAAACAGAATCTTCATTATTATTTTCTTTCCAATTAACTATAACTTTTTCATTTAATCTTGAATCTACTTGAGTTCCACAGTAATCTGGTTGAATTGGTAATTCCCTAGAAAATCTTCTATCGATTAAAGTTAATAATTTGACAGCCATTGGGCGACCAAAAGATTGAATGGCACTCAAAGCTGCTCGAATACTTCTTCCAGTAAATAAAACATCATCAACTAAAACTACAGTTTGATTTTCTATTGAAAAATCAAGTTTCGTAGAGTTAGCTTTCAAAACTTTTTCAGATCTTCTGAAATCATCTCTAAAAAAAGTAATATCAAGATAGCCAATCTTTAAATCATTAGATTTATTATAGTTATTTATCAACTTTGATATACGTTTAGCTAAAAGGGACCCCCTTGGCTGTATACCTACTAAAACTGTATTTTCAAATGAATTATTGTCTTCAATTAACTGAAAGGACAACCTATTAAGTATGGTGGATATTTCATTAGCGCCGAGTATTTTTTTTGGCTTCATAACGCTTTATTTCGAGCCAAAATTAGTGTTTTTTTTTTTTATAGGTAAATGAGATGTAGAATATTAACCTATTTAAGGCTATAATTAGCTCACATTAGCTTTTTCAGCAATTCTTCTATATGTACCATCTTCAAGCTTAGATCTAATTTTAGAAAAGGCGGATAATGTTTCGTTTACATCATCAATATTATGTGAAGATGTTGGAATCAACCTTAATAAAATAAAACCTTTAGGAATAACAGGGTATACAACAATTGAACAAAATATAAAATATTTTTCTCTAAGCTCCTTAACCATAACAAATGCTTCGTGAATATCACCCTTAAGAAAAACAGGAGTAACACAGCTTTGAGTGGTACCTAAATCAAAATTTTGTTTTCTAAGACCAGTTTGCAATGCCTTAACATTATCCCAAAGTTTTGTTCTAATTTCAGGTCTAGTTTTAAGCATTTCAAGTCTTTTCAAAACACCCGCCACCAATTGCATTTGAAGAGATTTTGCAAAAACTTGAGACCTCATATTATATTTTAGAAAGTCAATTATCATGCTATCTGATGCAATAAAAGCTCCTGTGCTCGCCATTGATTTTGCAAAGGTTGCAAAGTAAACATCTATTTGATCCTGAACTCCTTGCTCCTCTCCAGCTCCAGCACCAGTCTTACCAAGAGTTCCAAAACCGTGAGCATCATCTACTAATAATCTAAAATTATATTTGTTTTTTAAATCAGCAATTTCTTTTATTTTTCCTTGTTCTCCTCGCATTCCAAATACACCCTCAGAGATAACTAAAATTCCTCCACCTGTTTTTTCTGCAATTTTGGTAGCTCTTTCAAGATTAACTTGAAGACTGTCTATATCATTATGTTGATAAGTAAATCTTTTACCAATATGTAATCTAACTCCGTCAACAATACATGCATGACAATCTATATCATACACAATAACATCATTTTTAGAAACTAAAGAATCAATAGTAGATAATATACCTTGATAACCAAAATTTAAAACGTATGCTTTTTCTTTAGAAACAAAATCAGCTAACTCACACTCCAATTTTTCATGTAGGTCAGTATGTCCAGACATCAGTCTTGCTCCCATTGGATAAGCAGAACCATATTTCTTAGCAGCTTGGGCATCAAATTCTCTTATTTCTGGATGGTTAGCTAATCCTAAATAGTCATTTACACTCCAAGTTATAACTTCTTTTCCATTAAATTTCATTCTATTACTGATAGGACCCTCTAGTTTTGGAAAGGCAAAGTAGCCCTCTGCTACACTAGCATATTTTCCTAATGGACCTTTATTAGATACAATTTTGTCAAATAAATCGTTCATTGTTTGATTGATGTTTCGTCTACAAAAATAATACTTATTTTATGTATTCAATAGGTTTTTCTTGTGGAGTTTTTTGGGAATCAAAAAAACCTTGATCAGACATCCATTTGTCGCTGTAAATTTTGCTCATATATCTAGATCCATGATCACAAAAAATCATTACAACAACACTGTTTTTATCAAAGATATTATTTTTGGACAATTGTTTTACAGCCTGCATTGCAGCTCCAGACGTATAACCAACAAACATTCCTTCTTTAAGTGCTATTTCTCTGGAAGAATGTGCGCTTTTTTCATCATTAACTTTTTCAAAAAAATCAATAATATCAAAATCTGTAGCAGTAGGTATTAAATTTTTTCCAAGACCTTCAATTCTGTATGGATAAATTTCATCTTCGTCAAACTCTTTTGTTTCATGATATTTTTTCAAAACAGACCCATATGCATCAACACCAATAATTTTAATATTTGGGTTTTTAGATTTTAAAAATTGACCTATTCCTGAAATAGTTCCACCAGTTCCACTACTAGCTATTAGATGGGTGATTTGACCGTTAGTTTGATCCCAAATTTCTGGACCAGTGGATTTGAAATGGGCCTCAGTATTTAGCTTGTTAAAATATTGATTTATATAAAATGATCCTTTAATTTCCTCATGTAATCTTTTAGCGACTTGATAATAAGATCTTTCATCATCAGCGCTAACATGAGCTGGACAGACATATACTTTGGCTCCCATTGACTTTAACATGTCAATTTTATCAGAGGATGATTTTGAAGAGACAGCTAGAATACAATTATAACCTTTAATCATACTAACCATTGATAAGCTAAACCCAGTATTTCCAGAAGTAGTTTCAATAATCGTAGACCCTGGTTTTAATAAACCTTTTTTCTCTGCACTTTCAATGATGTGAAGTGCTATCCTATCTTTGTTTGAGTGACCCGGGTTGAAGGCTTCAACTTTAGCATAAAAATCACCAGGAATATCTTTTGTAATATTATTGAGCTTCACAAGAGGAGTTTTCCCAATTAAATCTAAGATACTATTGTAAGCTTTAATATTTTTACTCATAATGTGCTTTAGGCATCATTTGCAGGGCAAATTACTTAAAAAAAGACTTTAGAACCAAATATATTTATCATTTATAAACATTTTCTAAATCAAATAAAAATGAATATTCTTTTGCTAAATCCTTGATAGCCTCAAATCTACCTGAGGAGCCACCATGTCCAGTATCCATATTGGTATTTAAGAATAATTTATTATTACCTAATTTATTAGCTCTTAATTTAGCAACCCATTTTGCAGGTTCCCAATATTGTACTTGAGAGTCGTGAAGTCCAGTTGTTACTAATAAGTTTGGATAATTAATTTTAGAAACATTATCATAGGGAGAATAAGAAAGTATATAATTGTAAAATTTTTCTTCATTAGGGTTTCCCCATTCATCATATTCACTAGTTGTTAAAGGAATTGTTTCGTCTAACATAGTTGTAACGACATCAACAAAAGGAACTGCTGCTATCATTCCATTATATAATTCAGGTGCCATATTCATTACAGCTCCAACGAGCAAACCACCCGCAGATCCTCCATAAGCATACATATGATTACAAGATGAATAATTCTCTTTTATCAAATGTTTTGTGCAATCAATATAATCGTTAAAAGTGTTTATTTTATTTAATAGTTTTCCATCCTCATACCATGATCTACCCAAGTACTCACTTCCTCTAACATGTGAAATAGCGAATACAAAACCTCTGTCCAAAAGACTTAATCTACTAATTGAAAAGGTTGGGTCAATAGTATTACCATAAGAACCATATGCATATAGCAGAAGAGGGTTTGTGCCATCTTTTTTAATATTTTTTTTGTGTATTATGGATATAGGTATTTTAGTTCCATCTCTTGAATCTGCCCAAATTCTTTTAGTAATATAATTGTCTTTACTGAACTTAGTGTCTAAAACTTGATTTTGCTTTAATATTATCTTATCCTTTGAAAACATATCAAATTCAATGATCGAATGAGGCTCGTTTAATGAATTATAAGCATACCTTAATTTTTTTGAATCAAAATCTAAATTTCCAGTTGTATAACAACTGAAGGTTTCACTTTCAAATTTTATGTAATAGCTTTCAGATCCATTCCATGGTTTAATGTTAATTCTATTCAAACCATTAAACCTTTCACTTACAACTAAAAAATCTTTAAAAATGTCTATACCCTCTATTAATACGTTTTCTCTATGCTCAATAACCTCAATCCAATTTTCAGATGAAGTATTTTTTAATTCTGTTCTTAGCAATTTATAGTTAAAAGCATCATTCTTGTTCGTTATTATATAAAAATGGTCTTCAAAATGACTAATACTGTATTCAACCCCTCTTTCCCTTTTATTAAATAGCGTGAATTGGTCATCTGGTTTATTTGATGATAAAAACTGAAATTCAGACGTTAATGTACTTGACGAAGAAATAATGATAAACTTATTAGATTTTGATTTAGACACATTAGTGTAAAAAGTTTCATCTGTTTCATGAAAAACTAACTTATCATTCACTAGAGCATCACCAATTTTATGTTTAAATATCTTGTCATTTCTTAAGGTTTGGGTGTCTCTATTTGTGTAAAAAAGAGTAGAATTATCACTTGCCCATGCAAAGGTTCCAGAAGTGTTAATTATCTCATCCTTCAAAATCTCACCATTATCTAAATTTTTAAATTTTATTGTATAAAGTCTTCTTGAAACAGTATCAACACTAAATGCAACAATTTTATTATTGGGACTAACTTTAAAATTTGATAAATTAAAATAATCATGAGATTGAGCTAATTTATTACAATCAAAAAGTATTTCTTCTTTCGATTTCAAAGAGTCTTTATATCTAAAATAAATTGGGTAGTCTAAGTTTTCTTCGTATTTAGTAACATACCAATACCCATTTAAAAAATATGGAACGGATTGATCTTCCTGTTTGATTTTATTTTTAATTTCATGAAATAACTTGTCTTGAAAATCTTTAGTGTGAAGTGTCATCTTTTTATAATAATCATTTTCGCTATTCAGATATTCAATCACACATGGATTTTCTCTTTCTCTGAGCCAATAATAGTTATCAATTCTCTCATCATTAAATTTTATTAATGACTTTGGAACTTTTTTTAAATTAGGAGGTGTAATCTCTTTCAATGAAATTTAAATTTTTATGAATAAGTTTTCAAGAAATATTATATTAATTAAAATTTTAAATTACTTATAATTTCTAGAAATTTTTCATGCATTTGATTTGTATAATCTTTATGAGTAACAAGTCTTAGTTTATTATCACCCATTGAAATAAGTTTAATATTTTGATTTGACATTTTATTTAAAAAATTATCAGTATCAATACTTTTTTCGATTTGAAATATTAATATATTAGTTTCTACTTTTTCAACTTGACTAATAAAATTTGAATTCTTTAATACAATTTCAATTTCTTTCGCTTTGATATGATCTTCATTTAATCTTTCAATATTATTTTTTAAAGCATAAATTCCACATGCTGCAAGGTAACCTGCCTGTCTCATACCGCCTCCTAATAATTTTCTTACTTTAATTGCTTTATTTATAAATTCCGTTGAGCCCAACAAGATAGAACCTATAGGGCATCCTAATCCTTTACTTAAGCATACTGAAATTGAATCAAATATTTTTCCATATTGCAAAGGGGTTGTACCGGTCTTTACAATAGCATTCCAAATTCTTGCTCCATCAAGATGATAATAAAGATTATTTTCTTTACATGTTTGTTGAATCTTTTTTAACTCACCAATATCCCAACAAGCCCCTCCACCTTTATTAGTTGTATTCTCTGCGCAGACTAGTGATGTTTTAGGACTATGATAAAAATCAGGTGGGTTTATAGCACTAATTACTTGATCATTTGTGAACATGCCTCTATTGCCATCTAGTAATTTACAAGATACACCGCTATTAAAACTAACTCCTCCACCTTCATAATTATAAACATGAGCATACTTATCACATATTAATTGATCCCCTGGTTGGGTATGTATTTTAATTGCAGTTTGATTTGCCATTGTTCCTGAGGGAAAAAAGAGTGCAGATTCCATTCCAAACTTTGTAGCTATCAAATCTTCCAATTCATTAACAGTTGGATCATCCTTAAACACATCATCACCAACATTGGAGCTCATCATAAACTCTAACATTTCTTTTGATGGTTTTGTAACTGTATCACTAATTAAGTTTATTTCCATTTTTAATTTTAAATAAAAAATAATGTTGTTAAATATAAAAATAAATTAGGTCTAAGTAATTTAATATAAAATGTATTTTTGTAGATAAATGATAACATTTGACCAAATAAAGAATCTCCTTGAACGAACTAAATCGTTAAGGAGTTATCTTTGACATTGATTCTAAAAACATAGAGATTTCTAATAAAGAAGAAATCACATTTGACCCTGATTTCTGGAATGACTCAAAAAAGGCTCAGAAAATCATGAAAGAACTTCAAGGTTTAAAACAATGGGTTAAAGATTATGAGAAAGCCAAATCACTTACTGATGATTTGGAAATTCTATTCGATTACTTTAAGGAAGGTGAAGTTAATGATGAAGAAATTAATATTCAATACATACAATGTAAGGAACATATTGAAAATATAGAATTTAAAAACATGTTATCTAATGAAGGGGACGAAATGAGTGCAGTAATTCAAATAACTGCAGGAGCTGGAGGAACAGAAAGTTGTGATTGGACTCAGATGCTTATGAGAATGTATGTTATGTGGGCTGAAAAAAATAAATTCAAAATTAAAGAATTGGATCTTCAACAAGGAGATGTTGCTGGAGTTAAGTCAGTTACACTAGAAATTGAAGGAGATTATGGTTTTGGCTGGTTAAAAGGTGAAAATGGTGTACATAGACTTGTTAGAATATCACCATTTGACAGTAATGCCAAAAGACATACTTCATTTGCTTCTGTCTACGTTTATCCTTTAGTTGATGATAGTATTGAAATAAATATAAATCCCTCAGATATTTCTTGGGAGACAATGAGGTCAAGTGGAGCAGGCGGTCAAAATGTTAACAAAGTTGAAACTGCTGTAAGGTTGAGACACGCTCCCTCAGGAATAGTTATTGAAAACTCTGAAACAAGGTCTCAGCTTGAAAATAAAGCTAAGGCCATGCAATTATTAAAATCTCAACTTTATGAAATAGAGCTCAAAGAAAAATTGAAAGAGAGAGAAAAGATCGAATCTAATAAAATGAAAATAGAATGGGGATCACAAATTAGAAATTATGTATTACACCCCTACAAACTAATTAAAGACGTAAGAACAAATCATGAAACTAATGATGTTGAAGGAGTACTGGACGGAAACATTAGTCCATTTTTAAAATCCTACTTAATGTCAAATTAAAATGAAAAATACTTTTTTAGTCCATAATCCAAGATGTAGAAAATCAAGAGAAGCATTAAATTATATAAAAGAATTAAATGTTGATTTTGAAGTTGTTTTATATATGAAAAAAGGGTTAGAATTAAATTTATTAAAAAGTATAATTATTAAAATTGGGATAGATCCGAAAGACATGGTTAGAACTCAAGAAAAAACCTGGAAAGAAAATTATAGCTCTAAACTTTACAATAATGATGAGATTTTAGAAATTCTAAACAAGCATCCTAATTTAATTAAAAGGCCAGTATTTATAAACAATAATAAAGGAGTTATAGCCATTCCACCCAACGAAATTGATAAAATTATATAATCATTAAACTTTTAGACTTATTGATTGTCATAACTCAGAACTTAATGGCAAGATTTTTGCCTTACACAAGCTATGAGAAAAATATTTTTAATTTCAGTTTTGTTTTGCAACCTTATTTTTTCACAAAACAATAATTTAACAATCAGCGGATTTATCAACGATTCCGAAAGTAATACAGCATTAGAATATGCCACTGTAAGTATATTAGATGCCAGTAGTAAAAATTTAATTAATGGAGTTATTTCTGAAAATAATGGTTTTTTTAGTATCAATGTATCAAAGGGTACTTATGATATAAAAATTGAATATATTTCATTTAAAACTAAAACTATTGAAAATATAAAAATTGAAAAATCAATCGATTTAGGAACAGTAAAGTTATCAATCAATGAAAATATTTTAGATGAAATTGAAGTTATTGGTGAAAAAACTGAAATAGAAATAAAACTAGATAAAACCGTCTACAATATAGGAAAAGACTTAACCCTTAAAGGAAGTAGTGTTAGTGATGTATTAGACAATTTGCCTTCATTAGAAGTTGACATTGATGGTAATGTTTCACTCAGAGGAAATCAAAGTGTTAGAATTCTTATTAATGGTAAACCATCTGGATTAGTGGGAATTAGCAGTAATGATGCACTAAAACAATTTCCATCTGAAAGTGTTGAAAAGGTTGAAGTTATTACCTCACCCTCAGCGAGATATAATGCTGAAGGTACCGCCGGTATCATAAATATTGTACTTAGAAAAAATAAATTAGCTGGATTAAATGGATCTGCTAGCTTAAACTTGGGTGATCCCAAAAGAATTGGATTATCGTCAAACTTAAATTATAGAACAAAAAAAATTAATCTTTTTTCAAATATTGGAGACAATACAACTAACTACATTAATGGTTTCAAAAATCAAACTGAATATTATACAGATAGTGGGAGAAATAATTTTTTGAATGAAGGTGGAGATAGAAATTCAGAGAGGAAATCCAATTACTACAATGGAGGAATTGAATATTTCTTTGACGATAAAACTAGTATTGTAGCTTCTTACGTAAACAGCACAAGTAATCAATCAACTAATACTTTAAATTCTATTAATCAAAGTTTTAATGGAACAAACAACTTATCAGAAAGAGTTGAAGATGAAAATGAAGTTGACGATTCCAATGAATTTTCAATAAATTTTTCAAAAGAGTTTGATAAAGAAGGTCACATTTTAACTCTAGATTACCAAAAAGAAAAATCTATCGAAATCGAATCTTCAATTATTTCAAATACACAAATTGTTCCTGATTTTGTTAAATACAATTCAGAAAAAATAAAAACTGATGAAAATCAAAATAGTGAATTGTTTAAAGTTGACTATGTTCTTCCAATAAATTCGGATGGTCAATTTGAAGCTGGATTCAGAAGAAGTAATCAACATCAAAAAATTGATTATTTGGTTGAAAAAGAAAATAATTCAGGAGAATATGCATCAGACAATAATTTAAGCAATATGCTTCTTTATAACGAAAAAGTAAATGCCTATTACACTCAAATTGGAAATAAAAAAAATAATTTTTCCTATTTAATTGGATTAAGATTTGAAGAATCTATTACAAATGTTACTCAGGTTGTAAATGGAGATAATACAAAAAAGAAATACAATGATTTTTTTCCAACTTTAAATCTGGCATTTGAGATTAAAGAGAATGAGACACTTACATTTGGATACAACAGAAGAATTAGAAGAGCTAGATCATATTTTATTAATCCTTTTCCATCAAGATCAAGTTTAACTAACATATTTCAAGGAAACCCAAATATAAATCCAACATATTCAAACGGAATTGATTTGGGTTATTTAAAAAGATATGAAAAAACAACTATCAATGGATCAGTTTATTTTAGAAAGTCTACTGGAGAATTTACATTCATTACTGAAAACACTGGAGAATTTGTTTCTGTCAACGGAAGCTTAGTTCCTGTGATTAGAAGAACTCCAATAAATCTGGCTAGTAATTCACAATTAGGTATTGAATTTAGTGTTAATTATTCTCAATCAAAACTTTGGAGGTTAAGAGGAAATTTTAATTTTTTTGAATCTGATTTAAAAGGAGATTATAATGGAGTTGTATATGACTCCAAAAATTTATCTTGGTCTGGCGGATTAAATAATTACTTAAAACTATTTTCATCAATTGACTGGCAAACAAGTTTGAATTACAGAGCTCCTCAAAAAACAGCTGTTTCTAACAGAAAAGCTAGAATTAGTTCTAATACCGCCCTTAGTAAAGATTTAATGAAGGATAAACTCTCCTTAACTTTCAAGATCAATGATATTTTTGAAACTCAGAAATGGAGGATTGAATCTTTTAATGAAAACTACAAAAGTTTTAGTGAAAGTAGTTGGAGAGGTGGTAGAAATTTTGAATTAAATTTAATTTACAGATTTAATCAGAAAAAAGACAACAGAAAAAGACCGTCAAATTATCAAGATTATGGTGAAGAAGGTGGTTTTGGAGCTTAAATTATTTCTTTATTTTATTTTTTATTTCCTTTAATCTTTCAATTAAAGCCCCTCCAACCCAATAAGGGACTATAAAGGTTAATAAAAGAATTAACAGCCAAAATCCCATAGTGAGGACAGATAAAAATAAAATGAATCCTAGGTACTGATCAAATTCAAACATATTATAATATTATTAATACAAATATAAATCAAAGTAATGATCTTGAAAAATATTTGTTAATAAATGATAGTAAATTATAATGTTAAGCATTATTACTAAATTTGTATTATAAAATTTGATATGGAATTCAGAATTGAAAAAGATACTCTTGGAGAAGTTAAAGTTTTAAAGAATGCATTGTGGGGTCCACAAACTCAACGTTCAATTAATAATTTTAAAATTGGAAAACCTGGCTCAATGCCTATTGAAATAATTCATGCTTTTGCGATTTTAAAAAAGGCTGCTGCTTATACAAATTTTGAATTGGGAGTTCTGAGTGAAAAAAAAATGAAACTCATAAGTTTAGTTTGTGATGAAATCATTGATGAAAAACATAATGATCAATTTCCATTGGTTATTTGGCAGACTGGCTCAGGAACACAAACTAATATGAATATTAATGAAGTGATTTCTAATAGAGCCCATTTAATTGAAGGAAAAAAAATTGGTGAAGGAAAAAAAACTTTAGCTCCCAATGATGATGTTAACATGTCTCAGTCTTCAAACGATACATTTCCAACTGCAATGCATATTGCAACATATCAGAAACTAATTAAAAATACTATTCCAAGTCTAGAAAATTTTAAAAAAACTCTTTTAGGTAAATCTTTAGAATTTAAAAATGTAATTAAAATCGGTAGAACTCATTTAATGGATGCAACACCAATAACATTAGGTCAAGAGTTTTCAGGGTATCATTCACAAATCGATCATGGACTAGAATCATTAAAAAAATCATTCAGTCATTTATCAGAACTTGCTTTAGGTGCTACTGCAGTAGGAACTGGACTAAATTCTCCAAAAGGTTATGATGTTTTAGTATCAAAATATATTTCTAAGTTCACAGGAATTAGTTTTATTACAGCAAAAAATAAATTTGAGTCAATTGCTAATCACGATGCAATGGTTGAAACTCATGGAGCGTTAAAATTAATTGCTAATTCATTAAATAAGATTGCTAATGATATTAGAATGATGGCTAGTGGCCCTAGGTCAGGTATCGGTGAAATAATAATTCCCTCCAACGAACCAGGAAGCTCTATTATGCCAGGAAAAGTTAACCCAACGCAATGTGAAGCACTATCAATGGTATGTGCTCAAGTTATTGGAAATGATGTCACAGTTACAATTGGAGGAATGCAAGGACATTATGAACTTAATGTCTTTAAACCTGTAATAGTTTCTAATGTTTTAGAATCTCTAACTCTTATTTCTGACAGTGTAAAAAGTTTTAATGATAATTGTTTGGTTGGTATAAAACCCAATACAAAAAAAATTAATGAATTACTCAATAATTCACTTATGCTTGTAACTGCATTAAATAGTAAAATTGGCTATTACAAATCAGCTGAAATAGCAAATATTGCCCATGAAAATGGAATAACATTAAAGGAAGCAGCGCTAAAAACAGGTTATCTATCGGAGAAAGAATTTGATTCATGGGTAAAACCTGAAGATATGATTGGCAACGGGTAACCAATGAAAATTATTGAATATTCCAGAGCTCATAAACTATCTTTTAAAAAATTGAACGAAGAATGGCTGGAAAAGTATTTTAATGTTGAATCCTATGATTCCACTCTCTTAGAAAATTGTGAATCTGAAATAATAAACAAAGGGGGATATATTTTCTTTGGAATCATTGATAATGCAGTAATTGGAACATATGCACTATTACCACCTGTGAATGGACGCACTGAATTAGGAAAAATGGCAGTTACAGAATCATACCAAGGAAATGGGTATGGTCAACAATTACTAAAACATGCACTTTCAACAGCAAAATCATTAAGAATTAAGGAAATATTTTTATTTTCTAATAGAATTTTGAAAAATTCTATTCACATATACAAAAAATTTGGTTTTAAAGAAGTCGAAAATATGGATAGTCCTTACAAAAGAGGTAATATTAAAATGCTGGTAAAACTTTAGTATTTAGTTTAATTTAAATCAAACCCTTCCTTTAAGTGCAGAAAATGCCCAACCTATACAAATGAAACCTATACCAACAAAACTAAATCCAATAGCATAATCAGTATATTTTAAAACTCCAAGCAAAATAAGTATTATACCAATTATTGTTAAAATTAGAGAAGCAACACTAAAAATTCCGTTTTTATTTAAAGCCATAAACTTAATTTGATTGCAATATGATAATAAATGATATATTTAAATGTTAAAAAATATATAAAATTAATTAACTTTTCCTGTAAGTTTATCTTTCCAGCTTCCCCATTTATATTTCCTTGAAAAATATAAGAGTAAAATTGGATAAACAATAATCATAGTAAAGAAAGATTGATTAATTAGATCAGGTTCACCAATATATTTAAATATAGACGTTGTTTGAAAAACAGTCCAATCAGCAGTAACAATCAATGCAATTAATAAATTATTTCCAGCGTGAAAACCTAAGGCAAGCTCCATACCATCATCCATTAAAGTTATTATTCCAAGAAATAATCCCGTAGCAACGTAATGTACCAATAATACTGATCCAAGCTTCATAATTTCAGGATTATAAAAATGTAAAAATCCAAAAGACAAAGAAGTTAAAATTAGTGGAAGGAATTTATTATTAAATAAAATACCTAAACCCTGCATTAAATAGCCCCTGAATACATATTCTTCTAGACTAGTTTGGATTGGAATAAATATAATGGCTATTAAAACTAAAATTAAAAAATCATTTAAATTAAATTGTAAAATATATTCTTCTGGATTTATAAAAAAAGAAAGAGTTGTGTTTAATATAATAATAGCAGAAATAGCAGAAAATGATGTTAAAATTCTTTTGTAATCAATTGATTTACGTGTGGTAGTTACTGATAAAAAAGATTGATTATGCAAAAATTTTATAACAAATAAAAATCCAATAAAACCAACAAAAAAAGTAATTAAAGTGTAGAAAAAAGTTAGATTACTATTTTCTAAAATTGTCATCATTTTAGAGGGATCAAGATTAGCAGCCCCCTCTAGCCCTACTTTATTAAAAATTGCAACAATAAAAGGTATAGATCCAATTTGTGTAAAAATGAATATTATAAAAATTCCTATAACATACCTCCAAAAATTATTTTTTATAGTTAAAGCATTTGCTATATACATATTTTATTTGTTTTTATTTAATACCATAGTAGAAAGCTTACAATGAGATATTAAGTTGTTATTATCATCTGTAATTTTAATTTCCCATAACTGTGTTGATCTTCCTCTGTGAAGCGGTGTTGCTTTAGCGTATACATATCCTTCCCTAACACTTTTTAAGTGATTAGCTGAAATAACTATTCCTCTAACAGTTTTGTCCTTGTAATCAACAGACATGTAGGATACAGCACTTCCAACAGATTCTGCCAATGCAACAGTGGCTCCTCCATGTAATACTCCATCAGGTTGATAAACTTTAGAAGTAACTGGCATTCGAGCAACTAAAAAATCTTCGCCAATATCAACATACTCAATATCTAAAGTTTCCATTAAAGTATTTTTGTTAGCAGTATTAATTTTATCTAAAATTATTTTTTTATCCATAGTTAATAAATATAAAAAAAACGCATTAGAAACCTAATGCGTTTTTAATTATTAAGAATTATTAAAATTATTTAACCTCTTCAAAATCTACATCTTGAACATCATCAGAATCGTCTTTTGATTTTTCATTAGGCTCAGCTTGCCCTGCTCCTGCCCCACTTGCTTGTTGAGCTTCAGCTTGTGCTTTATAAAGTTCTTCTGAAGCATTTTTCCATGCCTCATTAATCCCTTCCAAAGCTGTTTTGATTGAATCAACATCTTTACTTTCATGGGCTTTTTTCAGAACATCAAGTGCATCTTCAATAGCTTTTTTCTTGTCTTCAGGAATTTTTTCACCATATTCTTTAATTTGACTTTCAGTTTGAAAAATCATAGCATCAGCACTATTTAAAGTATCCACTTCTTCTTTAGCTTTTTTATCAGATTCTGCATTAGCTTCAGCCTCTTTCTTCATTTTTTCTATTTCTTCTTCAGAAAGACCAGAGGAAGCTTCAATTCTTATGTCTTGAGTTTTACCAGTAGCTTTATCAGCTGCAGTAACATGAATTAGTCCATTTGCATCAATATCAAAAGTTACCTCAATCTGAGGGGTTCCTCTTGGTGCTGGTGGTATTCCATCAAGGTGAAATCTACCAATCGTATTATTATCTTTTGCCATAGGTCTCTCACCTTGTAAAACATGAATTTCTACAGAGGGTTGATTATCAGCTGCAGTTGAAAAAACTTGAGATTTTTTTGTAGGAATAGTTGTGTTTGCATCAATTAATTTAGTCATAACACTTCCCATAGTTTCAATTCCAAGTGAAAGTGGAGTAACATCAAGTAATAAAACATCTTTTACATCTCCAGTTAACACCCCACCTTGTATAGCAGCTCCAATAGCTACTACTTCATCTGGGTTAACCCCTTTAGAGGGTTTTTTTCCAAAAAACTTTTCAACTTTATCTTGTATTACAGGAATTCTTGTTGATCCACCAACAAGGATAACTTCATCAATTTCTTTTATACTAAGCCCAGCATCATCAATTGCTTTTTTTACTGGCTCCATAGATCTTTTAACTAATTCAGCCGTTAATTGTTCAAACTTTGATCTGGTTAATGAAACTACTAAGTGTTTTGGACCTGAAGCAGTAGCAGTTATGTATGGTAAATTTATTTCTGTCTGAGTTGACGAAGAAAGTTCAATTTTAGCTTTTTCAGCTGCTTCTTTCAACCTTTGTAAAGCCATTGGATCTTTTCTAAGGTCAATATCTTCTTTCTTTTTAAAATCATCTGCTAAGAAACTTATAATTTCCTCATCAAAATCATCTCCACCTAATCTTGTATCACCATTAGTAGATAAAACCTCAAATACTCCATCACCTAATTCTAAAATAGAAATATCAAATGTTCCTCCACCCAAATCATAAACAGCAATTTTTTGGTCTTTACCAGATTTATCAAGGCCATAGGCTAGTGCAGCCGCAGTAGGCTCATTTATAATTCTTTGGACTTTAAGTCCTGAAATCTCTCCGGCTTCCTTTGTTGCCTGTCTTTGAGCATCATTAAAATATGCTGGAACTGTTATTACTGCTTCACTTACAGTAGTTCCTAAATAATCTTCTGCTGTTTTTTTCATTTTTTGAAGAACCATTGCAGATAACTCCTGAGGAGTATATAACCTTCCATCAATGTCCACTCTTGCAGTGTCATTATCTCCTTTAACAACTTTGTAGGCAGATCTATTCGCATCTTTTTTAGATTCACTAAACTTGTTACCCATAAATCTTTTTATAGAAGCAATTGTTTTTGTTGGGTTAGTTACTGCCTGTCTTTTAGCAGGATCTCCAACCTTTATTTCACCACCCTCAACAAAAGCAATAACAGAGGGAGTAGTTCTTTTACCCTCAGCATTAGGAATTACAACGGGTTCGTTACCTTCCATTACTGAAACGCAAGAATTAGTTGTTCCTAAATCAATACCAATTATTTTACTCATTATTTAATTTTTATAATTTATCTAATATTTTCAATGATTATGCCATTTTTATAGACATGACAGTGTGTCAGTAAATAGTTTCAAAATAAATTTACATTTGTAAAAAATAAATTAAGATGTCAAAAAAAGAATATAAAAGAGTTACTACTCATACCCTTAAAGAAATGAAGACTCGAAAAGAAAAAATTTCAATGCTCACGGGTTATGATTATTCAATGGCAAAAATTATTGATAATTCTGGAATTGATGTAATACTTGTTGGAGATTCAGCTTCAAATGTAATGGCTGGACATGAAACTACTTTACCAATAACTCTTGATCAGATAATATACCATGCGTCATCGGTTGTTCGTGGTGTCAATAGAGGATTGGTTGTTGTTGATTTACCTTTTGGAAGTTATCAATCAAATTCAGGCGAAGCTTTAAGATCAGCAATTAGAATCATGAAAGAATCTGGGGCTCATGCTGTAAAAATGGAAGGTGGTGAAGAAATTAAGGAATCTATAATAAGAATTTTGAATGCTGGAATTCCTGTCATGGGTCACTTAGGGTTAACTCCTCAGTCAATTTATAAATTTGGGACTTATACAGTCAGAGCAAAAGAAGAAGAAGAAGCCAAAAGATTAATTGAAGATGCTAAACTTTTGGATGAATTAGGTTGTTTTGGAGTTGTTTTGGAAAAGATACCTGCAAAAATTTCCAAAAAAGTTACTTCCTCTGTTTCTTGTCCAGTTATAGGAATTGGTGCAGGTTCTGATGTGGATGGTCAAGTTTTAGTAACTCATGATTTAGTTGGACTAAGCACTGAATTCAATCCAAGATTTTTGAGGAGATATGTTGATTTAAATGAAATAATGACTAATGCGATTAAAAATTACATCAAGGATGTCAAAAACTTAGATTTTCCAAACGAAAATGAACAATATTAAATTTTTTAAAAAATCTATTTTATATGAAGATAACCATCTAATAATTATAAATAAAAAACCTGGCGAACTTACTCAGGGTGACAAAACTAAAGACCAAACTTTAGGAGATAAAGTCAAAGAATACATAAAAAAGAAATACGATAAACCAGGGAATGTTTATTTAGGAATTACACATAGACTAGACAGACCCACTAGTGGAATTATTATTTTTTGTAAAACATCTAAATCTTTAACAAGACTTAATAAAATGTTTAAAGAAAATAGTATTAAAAAAACTTATTGGGCCGTAGTAAATAAAATAGATGAATCAGAAGAAGTTAAACTTGAAGATTTTTTATTAAAAAACAACAAACAAAATAAATCTTATGTCAAAAGTGATAAAAACATTAATGCGAAAAAATCAGTTTTGTATTACAAACAAATACACACGCTTGAAAAATACTCTTTACTTGAAATAAGATTAGAAACAGGAAGACATCACCAAATAAGAACACAGCTTTCCAACAGAGGAATGGCAATAAAGGGAGATTTAAAATATGGCTTTCCTAGATCAAACAAAGATGGAAGTATTCATCTTCATTCAAGAAAAATTGAATTTCAACATCCAGTTTCTAAAAAGACAATCAAAGTAACTGCGGATCCTCCTAAAAATGTCATTTGGGATTTATGTAATAATTAGTAAAATTATTACATAAAATATTTACTCAGTTTTATTACTTTTACATCTTATGCTTATTTCAATTCATAATTAATATTGATGGCTAAAGAATTAGTAAAAATTTTTGACACAACTTTAAGAGATGGGGAACAAGTTCCAGGTTGTAAGTTAAACACTTCTCAGAAACTAGTAATTGCTAAAAGATTAGATGAGCTTGGGGTAGATGTTATTGAGGCGGGATTTCCAGTTTCAAGTCCTGGAGATTATAAATCAGTAGTTGAGATTTCTAAAATTGTTAATAACGCAACAGTTTGTGGTTTATCAAGGGCTGTTGAAAATGATATTAAAGTTGCTGCTGAAGCATTACAATTTGCTAAGTATCCTCGAATACATACTGGAATTGGAACTTCTGATTCACATATTACTCATAAGTTTAATTCATCTAGAGATAAAATAATTGAAATAGGTTTTAATGCAGTAAAATATGCTAAATCTTTTGTAAAAGATGTTGAATTTTATGCCGAAGATGCTGGAAGAACTGATAACGAATTTTTAGCTAAAGTTTGTGAGAAAATGATTGAGGCAGGTGCAACTGTTTTAAACATTCCTGATACCACTGGATATTGTCTTCCGGATGAATATGGAGAAAAAATAAAATATTTAGTTGACAACGTAAAAAATATTGAAAAGGCTACAATTTCGTGTCATTGTCATAACGATTTAGGTTTAGCGACTGCAAATTCAATTGCTGGTATTATAAATGGAGCAAGGCAAATTGAATGCACAATTAATGGAATTGGAGAAAGAGCTGGTAATACTTCTTTAGAAGAAGTAGTAATGATTATGAGACAACATCCTAATTTAAATCTTGACACAAACATTAACTCTAAGTTATTATTCGATACAAGTAATTTAGTTTCAGAAGGAATGGGAATGCCAGTACAACCTAACAAAGCAATTGTTGGTGCAAATGCATTTGCTCATAGTTCAGGAATTCACCAGGATGGGGTTATTAAAAATAGAGAGACTTATGAAATTATTAATCCATTGGATGTAGGGGTTAATGAATCTGCAATCATATTAACTGCCAGAAGTGGTAGAGCAGCCCTAGCTTATAGAGCAAAAAAAATAGGATATAATCTTTCTAAAGATGAATTAGACATCGTATACCCTGAGTTTTTAAAATTTGCTGATATTAACAAGGAAGTTTCTGACAATGATATACCTACAATAATAAAAAATTCAATATAATTTTATAAATGAATAATACCTTATTTGATAAAGTTTGGGACTCACATGTAGTCCACAAAATTAAAGATGGACCTGATGTTCTATTTATAGATAGACATATGGTTCATGAAGTAACAAGTCCTGTTGCTTTTCTTGGGCTTAAAAACAGAGGAATTAAAGTTTTATTTCCTGAAAAGACTTTTGCAACAGCTGATCACAATACCCCTACTATCAATCAACATCTTCCGGTTAAAGATCCACTATCTGCGAATCAACTCAAGGCTTTAGAGCAAAATTCTAAAGAACATGGAATTTCATATTGGGGACTTGGTCACGAGAAAAATGGAATTGTTCATGTAGTTGGACCTGAATATGGAATCACTCAACCAGGAGCTACTATTGTATGTGGAGATTCACATACCTCTACTCATGGAGCTTTTGGAGCAATAGCTTTTGGAATAGGAACATCTGAAGTTGAAATGGTTCTTTCAACCCAATGTATTATGCAGCCCAAACCAAAAAAAATGCGTATTACAATTAATGGTAACTTAAACATTGGTGTTACTCCAAAGGATGTGGCACTCTATATAATATCAAAACTTTCAACATCAGGTGCTACTGGATATTTTGTTGAATATTCTGGTACAGTATTTTCAAATATGTCAATGGAAGGTAGAATGACGGTTTGTAACTTAAGTATAGAAATGGGAGCAAGAGGAGGAATGATTGCACCAGACGAAAAAACTTTTGAATATATAAAAGACAGAGAATTTACTCCTAAAAATGAGGATTGGAACAAAGCAATGAAATATTGGTCGACTTTGAAGACTGATGAAGATGCAATATTTGATAAAGAAATTGAATTTGATGGATGTAAAATAAATCCTATGATTACATTCGGAACTAATCCAGGAATGGGAATAGATATTTCTAAAGAAATTCCTAATGCAGAAAATCAAGAAGGAGGAGTAAAAACATATAAAAAATCTTTAAGTTATATGGACTTTGAAGAAGGCCAAAGTATGATTGGAAAAAATATAGATTTTGTTTTTTTGGGAAGTTGTACTAATGGAAGAATTGAAGATTTTAGAGAATTTACTAAAATAATAAAAGGTAAGAGAAAAGCATCAAATGTAACTGCATGGTTAGTTCCCGGTTCACATAAAGTAGAAAAAGCAATCAAGGAGGAAGGTTTACTGAAAATTTTAAATGAATCTGGCTTTGAACTTAGAGAGCCTGGCTGCTCTGCTTGTTTAGCAATGAACGATGATAAAGTTCCAGCAGGTAAATATGCGGTTAGTACTTCAAATAGAAATTTTGAAGGAAGACAGGGACCTGGATCGAGAACTTTATTAGCTAGTCCTTTAGTAGCTGCAGCTGCTGCAATTACTGGAAAAATCACTGACCCAAGAACATTATTATAACAATATGGCTTACGAAAAATTTAAAATTTTAAAAAGCAGATGTGTTCCATTACCCATTGAAAATGTTGATACAGATCAAATAATACCTGCTAGATTTTTAAAAGCTACTGAAAGAGTTGGGTTTGGAGATAATTTATTCAGAGACTGGAGATATAATACAGATAATTCACCAAAAAAAGATTTTATATTAAATAATACACAATTTGAAGGTAAAATTCTTGTTGGAGGAAAGAATTTTGGATCAGGTTCATCCAGAGAACATGCTGCGTGGGCTATATATGATTATGGATTCAGATGTGTAATTTCAAGTTTCTTTGCTGATATTTTTAGAGCTAACTGTTTAAATATAGGAGTTTTACCAGTTCAAGTTTCATCAGAGTTTTTAGATAAAATATTCGATACAGTATATAAGGATCCAAGCTCTGAAATAATTGTTGATCTTGTTAATCAAAAGGTAAAAATATCAAAATCAAATATTTCAGAATCATTCATCATAAATTCATATAAAAAAGAAAATATGCTTAATGGTTATGACGATATCGATTATTTAATGAATCTAAAAAATACCATTAAAAAGTTTTCAGAAAAAACCCCTTTATAGAGATGAAATGGTTAAAGTAAGGAACATAGAGATAATGGATACCACATTAAGAGATGGTGAACAGACCTCTGGAATGTCATTTTCTGCATCTGAAAAATTAGCTATTTCAAAATTATTAATTGAAGAACTTAAAATCGACAGAATTGAAGTCGCATCTGCACGTGTATCCCAAGGAGAATTCGAAGCTGTTAAAAATATAACCAATTGGGCAAATGAGAATAATTATTTAGAAAAAATTGAAATACTCACATTTTTAGATAATAACATATCATTAGAGTGGATGAATAAAACAGGAGCAAAAGTTCAAAATCTTTTAACTAAAGGATCCTTAAATCATCTAGAGCATCAAATAAAGAAATCACCAAGTGAATATTTTAAGCTGGTTAGCAAATGTATTACAAATGCTAATAAATTAGGTATCACAACCAATGTATATTTAGAAGACTGGAGTAATGGAATGAGAAACTCATTAGACTATGTTTTTGATTTTTTAAATGTTCTTACAAAACTTCCTGTGAAAAGAATATTGCTTCCAGATACTCTTGGTATTTTAAGCCCAAAAGAAACTTTTAAACATATCTCGTCTATTGTAAAAAAATATCCAAACACTCATTTTGATTTTCATGCCCATAATGATTATGATTTAAGTGTTTCTAATGTAATAGAGGCATTAAATGCTGGGTGTAACGGTTTACATCTAACTGTAAATGGAATGGGTGAAAGAGCAGGAAATGCCCCAATGGCAAGTGTTGCCGCGGTGATTAAGGATTTTATTCCTAATATTAAAATTAATTTGAAAGAAAAATCTTTATACAGGGTTAGTAAATTAGTTTCTGCTTTTACAGGGTTTAGAATACCCGCAAATAAACCGATTGTGGGTGACAATGTTTTCACTCAAACTGCAGGTGTTCACGCTGATGGTGACAATAAAAATAATTTATACTTTAATGATCTTCTACCTGAAAGATTTGGCAGAAAAAGAAAATATGCTTTAGGTAAATTATCTGGAAAGGCTAACATAAAAAAAAACCTACAAGACTTTGGACTTACATTAAACGATGAAAATTTAAAAAAGGTTACCAACAGAATCATAGAGCTTGGAGATAAAAAAGAAAAAGTTACTGCTGAAGACTTACCATATATAATTTCTGATGTAATTAATAGCCAGGGATTTGTTAATAAAGTTAAAATTGTATCATACATTTTAAATCATGTTAAAGGAGAAGACCCATCTGCAAAAGTTGATATTAAAATAAATGGAAAAAAATACACTGAAATCGCTACTGGTGATGGACAATTTGATGCATTTATAAATGCAATTAAAAAAATATCTATTGAAAATGAATTAAAACTTCCCAAACTAATTGATTATTCAGTAACTATTCCACCTGGAAGTAATTCAGATGCTTTATGTGAAACCTTTATTACTTGGAAAACCAAAGAGAAAGAATTTATAACTAGAGGTTTGGATTCCGATCAGACAGTTTCAGCAATAAAGTCAACTGAAAAAATGTTAAATATTATTTGTAATTAAAAATGAAATTAAATATTGCTCTATTAGCCGGAGATGGAATTGGTCCTGAGGTAATACAACAAGCAGTCAAAGTTACTGACGCAATTGCTAAAAAATTTAATCACACTGTAAATTGGATGCCTGCATTAACGGGAGCTGCTGCTATTGATGCAGTTGGTGACCCATATCCAAAAGAAACTCATGATATATGTCTTAAATCTGATGCAATTTTATTTGGAGCTATTGGACACCCAAGATTTGATAACGATCCATCTGCTAAAATCAGACCTGAACAAGGTCTTTTAAAAATGAGAAAAGATCTTGGTCTCTTTGCAAACGTTAGACCTACTTTTACATTTCCTTCTTTAATTGATAAATCGCCATTAAAAAAAGAAAGAATTGAGGGTACAGATTTAGTTTTTTTAAGGGAACTGACAGGGGGAATTTATTTTGGTAAAAGGGGAAGAAAAGATAATGGCAATACAGCATTTGACACATGTACATATTCTCGATTTGAAATTGAAAGATTAGCTATAAAAGGGTTTGAGTTAGCGATGAAGAGGTCAAAGAAATTATGCTGCGTAGATAAAGCCAATGTATTAGAATCTTCTAGATTATGGAGAGAGACTGTACAATCTTTAGAAAAAAAATATCCAGAAGTTGAGGTAAGTTATGAATTTGTAGATGCGGTTGCAATGAGATTAGTTCAATGGCCAAATTCATATGATGTTTTAATAACAGAAAACTTATTTGGAGATATATTAACTGATGAAGCTTCTGTAATTTCTGGATCAATGGGATTAATGCCATCTGCTTCAGTAGGATCAAAAACCTCTTTATATGAACCAATTCATGGTTCATATCCACAAGCAGCAGGAAAAGATATTGCAAATCCACTTGCAACTATACTTTCAGCTGCGATGATGTTTGAAGATGCTTTTAATTTAAAAGAAGAGTCATTATTGATTAGAAAAGCAGTTGACAAGTCATTAGAGGAATCTATTGTTACTGAAGATTTGTCTGATGGACAAAAGGCTTATAAAACAAGTGAAGTTGGAGATTGGCTTGTCAAAAAAATACTAGAATAAAAAAAGCACCTTTAAGGTGCTTTTTTTATTAGAAGTATTTATTACTTTTTCTTTTTTTCATCATCAACCATTTTCTTTTTTAGATCAGCCAAAACATCAAGATCACCTAACGTAGATTTATCAGATTCTTTAACATTGACCTTTTTTAATGACTCCTTAACATTTTTCTTTTCTTGATCATTAAATAAAACGGTATGTGACATAACAACTCTTTTAAAATCTTTATTATATTCAATAACTTTAAAGTCTGCTGTATCACCCTTTTTTAACTTGTTTCCATCTTCTTTAACTAGATGTCTATTAGGAACAAAAGCAGTAATATCATCATTAAATATAATAGTGGCTCCTTTATCATTGGAATCAGAAATAGTAGCATTATGTGAAGTTCCTTCAGCAAATGACTTATCATATGCATCCCATGGATTATCCATAGTTTGTTTGTGACCTAAACTTAATTTTCTAGCTTCAGAATCAAGCTCTAAAACAAGGACATCGATTGTATCCCCAGTTGCAAATAGTTCAGATGGGTGCTTAACTTTTACAGTCCAAGATAAATCTGAAATGTATACTAATCCATCAATACCCTCTTCTAATTCAACGAAAATTCCAAAGTTTGTAAAATTTCTAACAATTCCGGAATGTTTAGAACCAACTGGATACTTTTTAGTAATATCTGTCCAAGGATCAGAACTAAGTTGTTTTATTCCTAAAGACATTTTTCTTTCTTCTCTGTCAAGAGTTAGTATTACAGCTTCAACCTCATCTCCTACTTTAACAAAATCTTGTGCGGAACGTAAATGTGTTGACCACGACATTTCTGAAACATGAACTAACCCCTCTACTCCATCTACTACTTCAATAAAAGCACCATAATCAGCAAGTACTGAAACTTTCCCTTTGATTTTATCACCCTCTTTTAAATCAGAATCTAGTGATTCCCATGGATGTGCACTTAATTGTTTAACACCTAACTGAATTCTAGACTTATCATCATCAAAATCAAGAATAACAACATTTAATTTTTGATCTAATTCTAAAATTTCACTTGGGTGATTGATTCTGTTCCAAGATAAGTCAGTGATATGAATTAAACCATCAACACCACCTAAATCAATAAATACTCCATATGTTGTAATATTTTTTACAGTTCCTTCAAGAACTTGACCTTTTTCTAATTGACCAATGATTTCCTTTTTTTGAAGTTCAATATCAGCTTCAATTAAAGCTTTATGAGATACTACAACGTTTTTAAATTCGTGATTAATTTTAACAACTTTAAACTCCATGTTTTTATTAACATATTGATCATAGTCTCTAATTGGCTTAACGTCAATTTGAGAACCTGGTAAAAATGCTTCTAATCCAAACACATCAACAATCATCCCTCCTTTAGTTCTGCATTTAACAAATCCAGTAACAACAGTTGAATTATCATGAGCTTCATTAACTCTGTCCCACGCTTTAATAGTTCTAGCTTTTCTGTGAGATAAAACTAATTGACCAGTTTTGTCTTCTTGAATATCAACTAAAACTTCAACTTTATCTCCAACCTTTAAATCAGGATTATATCTAAATTCATTCAATGAAATTACACCTTCAGATTTAGCATTAATGTCGATAATAGCTTCTCTATCAGTAAGACTAATTATGGTACCTTCAATAACACTTTCGTTGTATGTGTCTACAAAATTTTCTTCAACAAGTTTTTCAAACTCAGAAAGTTTTTCATCTTTAATAGTCTCTATACCTTCTTCAAACATATTCCAGTCAAAATCATTTAAAAAATCTTCTTTTGAAGAATCTTCTTTTGTAGATTCTGTATTTTGAAGTTCCTTTCTTTGCTCGTTTGAAACAGCAATATCTGATTCAATGATTTCTTTCTCAACTTTTGGTTCTATTACTGCTTTACTAGCTTTTTTTTCAACTTTTGGTTTGGTAGTTTTTTTTGCAGCTTTTGGTTTGGTAGTTTTTTTTGCAGCTTTTGGTTCAGCAGCTTTGATAGTTTTTTTTACAGCTTCTTTATTTTTACTATCTTTTGTCTCTTCTGACATAGCGGTAAATTTGTATTCTAATTTTTTATAGATTGAAGGATAAAAATTAGAAGAATTAATATAATCTAACCTTTTGATTATCTATATTATCCACTCAAAAGGAATGCGAAAATAACTTGTATTTGTAGATTATACAAATAAACTACTGTTTTTTTATAATTTGGGAGTAATATAAGAAAGTAACTTTTCTTCAAGTTCATCTAAGGAAAAACTGTCTGTATTTATTACTATAGAGTCGGGTGCTATTTTTAAAGGAGAATTTTTTCTGTTTATATCTTGATTATCTCTAAGCTTTATGTTTGACAATACTTCATCAAAGGATATTTTATAATTAGCCTCAATAAGTTCTTTATACCTCCTTTTTGCTCTTAATTCTAAAGATGCATCTAAATAAAATTTTATTTCAGCATTAGGAAAAACTACAGTTCCAATATCTCTCCCATCCATAATTACACCATTTTTTGAACCTAAAAAATGTTGAACTTTTACCATTTGTTTTCTAAGCTCACCTACTGTAGCAATTTGACTTACTAAATTAGAAACTTTTAATGAACGAATATGTTTTTCAACTGAATTGTTATTTAAATGAACCTCGTACTTATTATTTTGTTGATTGTACTGAAAATCAATATGAATATTTGGAATATCTTCAATAAGTTTTTGACTGTCAAAGTGAGATTTTGAAATATATTTATTTTGAATTGCGTAGAGAGTCAATGCTCGGTACATAGCTCCAGAATCGATATAAAGATATTTTAATTTTTTTGCTAATCTTTTGGCCAATGTACTTTTTCCAGTCGAGGAAGTTCCATCAATTGCTATGATAATTTTATTTGACATTCAAATTCTTATAGTTTTTGACATTTTTATTTGTGATTGCAATATCTAAAACTTGGTGCATATTGGAAACATAATGAAAAGTTAATCCTTTTAAATATACTTTATCAATTTCATCAATATTTTTTTTATTATCCTCACATAAAATTATTTCTGTAATTTTTGCTCTTTTAGCGGCTAAAATTTTCTCTTTAATCCCTCCAACAGGTAAAACCTTTCCTCTTAAAGTAATTTCACCTGTCATTGCTAACTTTGATTTAACTCTTTTTTGTGTAAATAATGAAACTAGAGATGTTAGCATTGTAATTCCAGCGCTAGGACCATCTTTGGGTGTGGCACCTTCCGGAACATGAATATGAATGTTATGTTTAGATAAAATATCTGTATCAATTGATAGTGCTTCTGAATTAGATTTAATATATTCTAAAGCAATAGTGGCAGATTCTTTCATTACTTTACCTAAATTACCAGTGATTGATAGATTTCCTTTACCCTTAGAAAGTGCTGATTCTATAAATAAAATATCACCCCCAAACTGAGTCCATGCTAAGCCGGTTACTACACCTGCTACATCATTATTTTCATATTTATCTTTTGAAATTGAAACTCCTAATATTTTATTTACATCTTCAATTGTAATGTTTGAAGAAAAATCTTCGTCCAAGGCTATTGATTTGGCAATATTTCTAACAATTTTTGCAATTTGCTTTTCTAAACCTCTAACTCCAGATTCTCTAGTGTAACCTTCAATAATTTTTACAGCTGAGGACTTATTAATTTTAATAATATTTTTTTCAAGGCCATGCTCTTTGATTTGTTTAGGAATTAAATGTTTTTTTGCAATTTCAAATTTTTCCTCAATTGTATATCCAGAAACCTGAACAATCTCCATTCTATCTCTCAAGGCAGGCTGAACATTAGCTATATTATTCGATGTAGCAATAAACATTACTTTAGATAAATCAAATCCAGACTCGACAAAATTATCATAAAAAGAGGTATTTTGTTCTGGATCTAAAACTTCTAACATTGCAGATGAGGGATCTCCTTGATTTCCAATAGAAAGTTTATCAATTTCATCTAACACAAAAACAGGATTTGATGTCTTTGCTTTTTTTAAGCTTTGAATGATTCTTCCTGGCATTGCACCTATATATGTTTTTCTGTGTCCTCTTATTTCAGATTCATCTCTGAGTCCACCTAAAGAAATTCTTACATACTCTCTGCCTAAAGCTTCTGCAATTGATTTTCCTAATGAGGTTTTACCAACACCTGGAGGGCCATTTAAACACAAGATAGGGGATTTCATGTCATTTCTTAATTTTAAAACAGCTATGTGTTCTATAATTCTTCTTTTAACGTCTTTTAAGCCAAAATGATCCCTATCTAGAATTTTTTGAGCCCTTCTCAAATCAAAATTATCTTTTGAATACTCATTCCATGGTAATTCTAAATAAATATCTAAATAGTTTCTTTGAATTGAATATTCAGCAACCTGTGGATTCATTCTTTGCAACTTAGACAACTCCTTTTTAAAATGATCATTGATTTCTTTAGACCATTTTTTATTAGTAGCCTTAATTCTCATTTCATTGATTTCTTCATCATATGAGACACCACCTAACTCTTCTTGAATGGTTTTAAGTTGTTGATGTAAAAAATATTCTCTCTGTTGTTGATCTAAATCAGATCTTACTTTAGATTGAATATCGTTTTTTAAAGAAAGTCTTTGTAGTTCTACGTTCATTTGCTTCAAACACATTAAAGCTCTTTCATTTAAATCACTAGTATTTAAAATCTTGTATTTTTCGTCAATACTCAAATTCATGTTAGAACATACAAAATTGACTAAAAATGAATCACTTTGAATATTTTTAATAGCAAATGATGCTTCACTTGGTATATTTGGGTTTTCTTCAATTATTTTAAGAGCAATATCTTTGATCGACTCAATTGTGGCCACAAATTCTTTATTATTTTTTTCAGGTTTTAATTCTGGAATTTCTTTAATTTTTGCAGTTATATATGGTTCTTCAGAAACGATCTGTTCAATTGAAAACCTCTTTTTTCCTTGAATAATAACAGTTACGTTACCGTCAGGCATTTTTAGAACTCTCAATATTTTTGCCACCGTCCCGGTTGGGTGAATATCATTTAATGAAGGAGATTGAACTTTAGAATCTTTTTGAGATACTACTCCTATTAATTTATCGTTTGTATTTGAATCATTAATAAGTTTTATTGACTTATCTCTAGAAGCAGTAATAGGAATTACAACACCTGGAAACATTACTGTATTCTTCAGAGGAAGAATAGGAAGTGTTTCCGGAAGAGATTCTTTTGAAATTGCTTCCTCATCATCAGAGGTCATTAATGGTATTAAATCAGAATCTTCATCAATATTTTGAAGTGACATCATGTCAAGATTTAAAATTTTAGTTTTAGACATAAAAAAAATTTAGGTCAAAATGTCAGGCTATAAAGTTTAAAAAAAAAAAATCTCTGGGTAGAACTTTAATAACTCGTATCATTTATTTGTTGTTATAAATAATTCAAGTTTCATGCCACATAAACCTAATAATTTTTAATCTTAATTCTTTTCAGTAGAAACGCACCTACTAAGAATATTATTACGAAAACCAAAATTGATGACCTCATACTTCCAGTAATTTGATCTAAAAATGCAAATAATGTCATTCCAAAAACTATACTTACTTTTTGTGAAACATCATAAAAACTAAAATATGAAGTTGTATTTTCTGTTTCTGGAATCATCTTAGAAAAAGTAGATCTAGATAATGCTTGAATTCCTCCCATAACTAATCCAACTAAAGCTGCAGCAACATAAAATTCTATTGGTTTAGTTATGAAGTATGCTCCAATACACAAAAATGCCCAGATTAAATTCAAAATAATAAGGGTATAGATGTTTCCAAATTTTTCAGATAATTTTGAAGTAAAAATTGCTCCAAAAATAGCAATTAACTGTATTAATAAAATGCTTACAATAAGACCAATTGTTTTTTCATCTTCAGGCCAAATTATTTCTTGTTCACCAAAATATGCTGCAATTAATAAAACTGTTTGAAGAGCAGAACTATATATAAAAAATGCGATCAAATACTTTTTTATTACCAATATATTTTTCAATTCATTCCAAACATCAATCAGTTCTTTAAAACCATTTAGAATAATATCTTTTATTATTTTCTTTTTTTCAAAGGGCTCTGGCAAAAAATAAAAAGTATATTGACTACATGATATCCACCATATTCCAACACTAACAAAAGAATATTTCATAGCAGTCAATTCTGGATTGGAACCTACAATTCCAAATGTATCAGGGCTCATAACCATTGCTAAATTGAGTATTAACAAAAGGACACTTCCAAAATATCCAAGTGCATAACCCCTGGCACTAATTGAATCTTGTTGGTTTTTAAATGCAATATCAGGAAGATATGAGTTATAAAAAACTAGGCTTGCCCAAAACGATAGTAATGCAGTAAAATAAAAAAATAAGCCTAAATAAATATTTGATAAATCAAACCAATATAAACCCATACAGGAAAAAGAACCTAAATAACAAAAAAATTTTAAAAAATTTTTCTTGTTACCCATGTAATCTGCAATTCCAGATAAAAGTGGAGTAATAAAGGATAATACAATAAAAGCTAAAGCTGTTAAAAAACTTATTAATGCAGTATTTTTAAAATTAAAACCTAAAACCTCAACATAAAGGTCATTAACAAACAAAGAACCATAATATATTGGAAAAATTGCAGAAGAGATTACAAGAGGATAAACTGAATTGGCCCAGTCATAAAATGCCCAAGCATTTAATAATTTAGAATCTCCTTTTTTATATATTTTTTTAATCATTAAAAGTTTTACATGCAATATAGCTATTACAAAATAGGAATATATTAAATATAATAATTATTTTCGCAGACGATAAAGTTTATGAAAATAATACAAGTCTTTGCTCTTTTCTTTGTAATAACAGGATGTGATTACCTCTCACCTAAAACTAGTAATTCTAAACTTAACTCAACAATTTATGTGTGCTCTAAATGTGAAACAATTTTGTATGATGAAAAAGATATGTTATACGAAAATGAAACCAGTAAAGATTTTTCAAAATCAATCTCAAATAAAGTAAGTTATAACCCAAACTCCATTTCAAACAAAGAAAAATTATTTTGCAAAAAATGTAATATGAAAATTGGTAATTACATAAAAAGTGATTCAATTAACAGCAACGGAAGACATTGTATTGATAAAAACTCAATAATTTTAAAAAAAATATTAAAATGATAAATTTAAAATACATATTAGTTTTTTCTATCTTACTAATTCCACTTATTAGCATATCTCAAAACAATAATAAAATGATTAAAACAGAAAAAGAATGGAAAGCCACTTTAGATGAGATGAGCTTTCAAGTTTTAAGAAATTCATACACAGAGAGACCATTCACAGGAGAGTATAATGTACATTTTGAAAAAGGAGCCTATAACTGTAAAGGTTGTAACCAAAAATTATTTGAAAGCAATAACAAATATGAAAGTAATTGTGGGTGGCCAAGCTTTGATCAAGCCATTGAGGGAAGGATAACTTATGTTAAAGATTATTCTCATAACATGTTTAGAATTGAGGTTAAATGTTCTAAATGTGATGGACACTTAGGCCATGTTTTTAATGATGGCCCAAAAGAAACTACAGGAAAAAGATATTGTATTAACTCAGCTGCATTATCATTTAAAAAATAATTAATTATGGAAAAATTCGATATTATAATTTTAGGTAGTGGACCTGGTGGTTATGTAACAGCCATAAGAGCTTCACAACTTGGTTTAAAAACAGCTATTGTTGAAAAAGAAAGTTTAGGAGGAGTGTGTTTAAATTGGGGATGTATACCAACAAAAGCATTATTAAAATCTGCTCAAGTTTTTGAATACATAAAACACTCTGAAGAATATGGTATTTCAGTTGAAAATTTTGATAAAAATTTTGATAATGTTGTGGCTAGAAGTAGAAATGTTGCTAAAACGATGAGTAAAGGTGTAAATTTTTTAATGAAAAAAAATAAAATAAAAGTCTTTGAAGGTTTTGGGAAATTAAGTGAAAATAAAAGCATAATTATTTCTAAACAAGATGGGTCAGTGAATACCATTATGGGTGAAAAAATTATTATTGCTACTGGAGCAAGATCTAGAGAACTACCCGCTTTAAAACAAGATGGAAAAAACATCATTGGATACCGTGAAGCAATGACATTAAAAAACCAACCAAAGGATATTGTCATTGTTGGTTCTGGAGCAATTGGTATTGAATTCGCATACTTTTACAACTCAATGGGAACAAAAGTTACTATTGTTGAATTTTTGGATAGAATTGTTCCTGCCGAAGATATTGATATTTCAAAAGAACTTGAAAAAAATTTAAAAAAAAATGGAATAGAAATTCTAACATCATCTGAGGTTAAAAACACTGAAATAAATGAGTCTGGTAATGTAGATGTGTTAATAAAAACCTCAAGCGGAGATACTAAAACTATAAATACAGAAATAGTTCTAAGTGCAGTAGGGATTAAAACCAACATTGAAAATATAGGTTTAGAAGAATTAGGTATAAAAACAGATAAAGATAAAATATTAATAGATGATTTTTATATGACCAATGTTAAAGATTATTATGCGATTGGGGATGTTGTCAAAGGGCAAGCGCTAGCACATGTTGCGTCAGCAGAGGGTATCTTATGTGTTGAAAAGATAGCTGGTCATGATGTAAACCCACTTGATTATAACAATATCCCTGGGTGTACCTATTGTAGTCCTGAAATTGCATCAGTTGGATTCACAGAGGATCAAGCTATAAAAAAAGGATATGAAATTAAAGTTGGTAAATTTCCATTTTCTGCATCTGGAAAAGCTCAAGCATCAGGAAAAAGTCAAGGTTTTGTGAAAGTTATTTTTGATTCCAAATATGGAGAATGGTTAGGATGTCACATGATTGGAGATGGAGTTACTGATATGATTGCTGAAGCAGTTGTTGGAAGAAAATTAGAAACAACAGGAAATGAAATCCTTAAAGCAGTACATCCTCATCCAACAATGAGTGAAGCAGTAATGGAAGCTGTTGCGGCAGCCTATGATGAAGTAATTCATTTGTAGCTCTTAGCTAAAACTTTCTATAGCTAAATCGTAGCTTCTAAGTCCAAACCCTAAAATTACTCCTTTGACGTGAGCACTAAGAAATGATTTATGTCTAAATTCTTCTCTGGCATATGTATTTGAAATATGCACTTCAACAACAGGACTTTGAATAGACCTTATAGCATCTCCAATACCCACAGAAGTATGTGTATAAGCGGCGGCGTTGATAATAATACCATCGAAATCAAAACCAACTTCCTGAATTTTTTGTATTATTTCTCCCTCAATGTTAGACTGAAAGTAATGTAAGTCAAATTTCTCAAATTTTAATTTTAATTTATCAAAATATTCATCGAAGGTTTGATCCCCATAAATATTTTTTTCTCTAGTTCCTAGTAGATTTAGATTGGGACCATTAATAATTTGTATTTTCATTAAATAAAATTAAAGTCTAAAGATAATATTTAATTTATATTAAAATAGTTTAAATATGTGGGATAAATTGATTAAAAATTTTAAAAACTATTTAAAAATAGAAAGAAATTTATCTGAAAATACTATAACTAGTTATTTGTTTGATTTACAAAAGTTGAATATTTTTCTTGAGGAAAATAATTTTAGTTCAAATCCCTCATATATTAAAGAGTCAACTCTAAAAAAGTTTGTTTATAAAATTTCAAAAGAGATTAAACCCTCAAGTCAAGCTAGAATAATTTCTGGCATAAAAAGATTTTTTGATTTTCTAATTTTAGAAAATATTTTAAATGAAAATCCATTAGAAAATATAGAAACTCCTAAAATTGGATCTAAACTTCCTACTACATTGACAGTTAAAGAAATTGATAAGCTGATAGATAGCATAAATATAAAATCAAAAAATAAAATGAGAAATAAAGCTATAATCGAAACTTTATATAGTTGTGGCCTAAGAGTCTCTGAACTAATAACATTAAAAGTCTCCGATTTATATTTTAATGAGTCTATAATAAAAGTTACTGGAAAAGGAAATAAAGAAAGATTTGTGCCAATTAGTAAAGGAGCCATTAACTATATAGAAAAATATTTAAACGAAATAAGAACTTTTCAAAAAATAAAAAAAGGAAGCGAGGATACTTTATTTTTAAATGAAAGAGGTCGTGGTTTAAGCAGAGTTATGATTTATATCATTTTAAATGATCTGAAAATAAAAGCTAAGATTAGTAAGAAGATAGGTCCTCATACATTGAGACACTCATTTGCTACACATTTATTAGAAAATGGTGCAGACTTAATAACTATCCAAAATATGTTAGGACATGAAAATATAGTAACTACAGAAAGATATTTACATGTTAACCGAAAACATTTAGTAGAATCAATCTCAAAATATCATCCAAGAAATGATATGTAATTTATTTTTTTTCAATCAGTCTAAATCCTTCACCATGAATATTTTCAATTTCTAATCTGCTATCCATTTGTAAATATTTTCTAATTTTCGCAATATAAACATCCATACTTCTTGATGTAAAGTAATTATCATCATTCCATATTTTTACCAAAGCTAGTTCTCTGGGCATTAAATCATTAAGATGAATGAGAAGTAATTTTAACAATTGACTTTCTTTAGGCGAAAGTTTAACATTACTCTCATCTTTATAAACTAAAGTTCTTAATTTAGAATTAAAAGAAAAATCACCAAACTTAAATAAATACTGTGTATCGCTATCAGAAGAAGTAATTTTTTTTCTTTTAAAAATTGATTTTATTTTTAGAAGAAGAATATCCGAATCAAAAGGTTTAGTTAGATAGTCATCAGCACCAATTTTATATCCTTTCAACATGTCATCCTTTAGGGTTTTTGCTGTTAAAAAAAATAAAGGAACATCTTTGTTAATTTCTCTAATTTCTTTTGCTAATGTAAAACCATCTTTAAAAGGAAGCATTACATCCAGTATACATAATCCAAAATCATTTTTCTTAAATTTTTCTAATCCTTCTATCCCATTTTTAGCAAGTGTAACATTATAAGAATGTAGTTTTAAAAAATCATTTAAAATTGCACCGAAATTAACATCATCTTCGACCAGTAAGATATTTTTTTCGCTATTTTTCATAATTAAGAAATTACAGGCAATTTAATTAAAAATGTAGTACCCTTACCTAAATTACTATCAACATAAATCATACCATCATGTAAATCAACAATTTTTTTTACATAAGATAATCCTAGACCATGACCTTTAACATCATGAATATTTCCTTTTGTTTCCCTGAAAAATTTATCGAAGATCTTATCTTTTACACTACTACTCATTCCCATTCCTTTATCCGAAATTTTAGTTGTAAAAAAACCTTCCTCATCATTTGTAGAAACTTTTATTATGGGTTGACTTTTTGAATATTTAATTGAATTTTCCAATATATTAACAAATACATTTACTAAATCAGTATAAGAACCGTTAATGCTTGTTTGCTTTGCCAAAAGTGAAATATCAATAAATGCATCACTATTTTTGAGTAATAAATCAAGGTGAAATAATGCTTCATTAATAATTTTGTGTCCGTCACATTCATTTTTGTTAATGATATTTTCTTTTTTATCTAACTGAGAAATTCTTAAAACATTTTCAACCTGCATATTCATTCTTTCATTTTCATCTCTAATCATTTTCAAATATTGCGAAGTTTTTTTCTTGTCATTTTGTACGTTTACATTTTCTATAGCATCTATAGCAAGTTTTATTGTTGCTATTGGAGTTTTGAACTCATGTGTCATATTATTAATAAAATCTGATTTAATTTCTGATACTTTTTTTTGTTTAAATATCTGATTAATTGTTGATACAAATGCTATTATAATGGTTATCGTAAAGAGTAGTGACAAGATGATTAGATTAATTAAAGAGGATCTCAAAAAAATTTTTCTCTCTGGAAATGCAATAACTAATTCAAATTCACTTTCACCATTTTCATTAACAAAAAGTGGAGACTTATATTTATTTAAGTTATCCAAATTAATATATTCGTTAGATCCAACTTTTGTAGCAAAATCACCATTGAAAACTCTGTATTGAAAAGGAATATCAATATCTCTGTCACTCAATTCTCTTTGAAGCAAAAATTCAAGTTCAATATTTGTTAGCCTCCTATGTATAGGCTTTAAAGAAGCTAATTCCATGAAAACTGAAGCGTATTTAGCCTTGTCCATTAAAGAAAGTCTTTCTACTCTTTGTAACCTTTCTATAGAACTCATATTTTGCATTTCTCTATCAAAAGCCTCATCGATAATTGTAGTAGTTTGAATCCCTTTATACTCTTTAATTGAATTAGTATCAATTGATTCTGGATCAAACAAATCAGGTGATACATTATAATCTTCTTCCAAAATTCCATGAGAGTAAATATAGGTTTGATTTGTATTCTCATTTCTATCTACATACTTGAAAACAGCGGTTAATTGTGATTCTTTTGGAGAACCAATACTATCAATTAGTTTTTGATAAACAGCTAAATAATCTCTCATTTCTCTACTTTGGATCTGTTCAGATACAGATTTTAAAGCTTGATTAACGTTCAAGGAAAATTGTCTTTCTTTATTATCTAGAGTAGTTTTTATCCAAAAAGCTTGAACAAAAATAATTCCAATAAGAGCGAAAGTCATTATAACAATCAGAGGAAAAAATATTTTTTTATTCATAAACTACTTAAATATAGAATTAAAATATGTTATCAAATTTTTAACCTTCAAAAAATTTCCCTTTTTTGATGAATTTATAAAAACATAGTCAGCCAATGGAATTTTTTTTTCATCATCCCACTGGCTTTGTATTTTTTTAATAACTATTTCTTTATCAAGTTTATCCCTATTAACAATACGATTAATTCTCAAATCAAGTTCTGATGTAACTAAAATATTAAAGTCATTACGTTTGTAGAAGCCTGTTTCAAAAATTAAAGCAGATTCATAGACGATATATTTATCATTTAAATTAGATTTCCAATTTATAAAATCTTTCAACACCTCTGGATGAACTATTGAATTAATTAAATTTAAAGATTTTGAGTCATTAAAAATTAATTTTGATATGTATGGTTTATTTAAGGATCCACTTGAGAATATTTCAGAACCAAAAGAATCTAAAAGCTTATTTTTAATATTTTTTGAATTTATCATTAAAAATTTAGCTCTATCGTCAGAATTATAAACTTTTATTGAATTGTCAATAAATACTTTAGAAATGGTTGTTTTGCCTGAACCGATGCCTCCAGTTAAACCAATTATTTTCATAATTATATTATAAAGTTAACTGTACTTCCAAAAACTTCTAACTATTTTTCAGAAGAAACAATATCAATGATTTCTTGACTAACACCAACATTTGAAAAACCTCCATCATTATATAGATTTTGAAGGGTAACTCTTTTTGTTAAGTCGGAAAATAATGTTACTGTGTAATTAGCGCAATCTAAAGCAGTAGCATTTCCTAGGGGTGACATCTTTTCAGCATATGTAATAAACCCATCAAATCCCGTAACTCCTTTTCCTGCGGTTGTAGGTGTTGGTGATTGGGAAATTGTATTGACTCTTACCTTTTTTTCTTTACCAAAAAAATATCCAAAACTCCTGGCTATAGATTCTAAATAAGCTTTATTATCTGCCATATCATTGTAATTTGGAAATATTCTTTGTGCAGCCATATACGAAAGAGCTACAATACTTGACCATTCATTCATAGCATCAAGTTTATATAAGCTTTGTAGAAGTTTGTGAAATGATAGTGCTGAAACATCCCAACCTTTTGATGTCCAATCGTGATTTAAATCAGTGTAATGTTTTCCCTTCCTGACATTGACAGACATACCGATTGAATGAAGAACAAAATCTATTTTACCATCAAAAATTTTCATTGTTTGATTTATTAAATTTTCTAAATCCTCTAGTTTTGTCGCATCAGCAGGAATTAGTTGTGAATTTGTTTTTTTTGCTAATTCATCCACATTACCCATTCTTAGAGCAATTGGGGCATTTGTTAAAACAAACTCTCCACCTTCCTCAAAAACTCTTTCAGCAGTTTTCCATGCAATTGAATTTTCATCTAAAGCTCCGAAAATTATTCCTTTCTTTCCTTTTAAAAGATTATAAGACATATCTGTAAATTTTTGTAAAGATAATATTAATTAAGTAACTCTTTTGCATGATTAAGAGCAGATTTAGTAATCAAATCCCCAGCCAACATTTTTGCAATTTGATCAATTCTTTCCTCTGAATCTAAAAACTTAACTTTAGTTGTTGTAGTATTTAGAAAATTTGATTTATGTACATTGAGTTGATAATTTCCTTTAGCAGCGACTTGAGGAAGATGAGTAATAGCTATTATTTGCATTTCATTACTCATTTTTAACATCATATTAGCCATTGCATTTGAAATTTCACCAGAAACACCTGTATCAATTTCATCAAAAATCATAGTAGGTAATTTTGAATGCTTTGATAAAACATATTTAACTGACAATAAAATTCTTGATAATTCACCTCCTGAAGCTATTTTAAATAGAGGAGCATGGGTAATTCCTTTATTAGCAGAAAACATTACCTCTATATCATCAAATCCAAATTTATTAAAGCTAGAGGACTTATTAATTACAAAATTGAATGATGAGTTTTTCATACCTAAATTTGCAAGTAGAGACTCCAAATCAGATTTTAGAATTGGTATTATTTTTTTTCTTGAATTTGAGATTTTTTTGGATAATTCTAGTAGAAGAGAATGTTTAGCTGTCAATTTTTCCTCAAGATCTTTAATATCAATCTCAACATTTCCTGACTCATCTAACTGTTTCTTTAAATTATTTTTTTTATTTATTAAATCATCGACTGAACCAACATTATGTTTTTTTTGTAAATCGTATATTAAGTTTATTCTATTTTCTAAAGAATTTAACTCTGAAACATCATCAATAAGCTTTAAATTAGGATTATTCAAATCTGACTGTATATCACTTAACTCAATTAAAAGACTATTTAGTCTAGTCTTAATTTCTGAAAATTGATCAGTTAATTTAGAAAGGTTATCTAGAATTGAATTTAATGAAAAAACCTTATTTTCTAAACTCTCATCAGATGAATATAAAATATGTTCTATTTGTGAAACAAATAATTTGATTTGCTCTGAATTTTTAACCAACTTCAACTTACTCTCGATTTTTTCCTGTTCTCCGGAAATTAAATTTGCATCATCTAATTCTTTATGTAAATAGGAAAAGTAATCTTTATCATTACTTAAACTTTTGTTTAACCTATTTAATTTCTCTAATTCATTTTGAATATCATTGTAATTTTGTAAGGCCTCAGTAAAGTTTTTTACTATATTTTTTTGTTCTGCTAAGCTGTCTATTAGATTAAAGAAAAATGAATTATTTGAGATAGAAAGTGATTGATGTTGGGTATGAATATCAATTAAATTTTCGCCAATTATTTTCAAAACATCTAGATTAACTGGTGTATCATTCACAAATGACCTTGATTTACCATTAGGTAAAATTTCACGTCTTAATATTGATTGATCAAAATAATCTAAATTATTTTGATCAAAAACATACTTTAAATTAAAGTTAGAAAGATTAAATTCTGCTTCCAAGACACATTTTGCTTCGGGATTTTTTAGAAGATTTTGAGAACCTCTTTTACCTATAATTAGTGACAATGCATTAAGTAAAATAGATTTTCCAGATCCAGTATCTCCAGTAACTGTTGTAAATCCAGATAAAAAGTCTATCTCTACCCTGTCAATTAATGTAAAGTTTTTAATTAAAATTTTTGTTAGCAAAATGAAGTTTTATAATTAATTAAATTAGATAAATTATCTTAAACTATTCCATTTGTTAGAAAAAAAAGGAGATAAATAATTTAAATCATTAATTAGTTTAGAATTATCAAAATAAGTGCCACCAGAGAAAATATCTTTTATTTCATCAGATTTGGAGTCAAATATGATTTTCAGTAATATGGAATTTGGATTTCTTCTTTGGATTGGTCTTAGGGCAGAAATTGAGGAAGAGATTGCAATTTTAGCTTCAGCGATATTATCATACATAATATCTAGTCCATTCGAGTGATAATTATAAATAAAACTTTTAAATTCAGATGAACTTGAGGATGATAAATTTTCAATTAACCAAAATTTATTGATTTTTCCACCAGTTGTGGAAGAGTTCCAGCCAGATCTGTTATTTTGATTAGCAAGTTTTAAAATATTTTCTGAGTTATTGAAAAACGTATCCCCTGAATTTAAAATATAAGATTCTCTATCTAAACCTAAGATAATATTAATATAAAATGATAGTAAAGAGGATAAATCTGATTCGAATTGATCATTTCTATAAATTATTGGTTCAAACTCTTGATACTCAAACTGAACATTCTTGTCAATATATTTAAATAGTGGAGTTGAGTAAGATGAATTGTAAATTGGTCTAATTGATTGAAATTCAAAGTTGGCGCTAAATAAATTATCAGAATAACTAATCAATGTTATCAACACATTTAAATTAATTCTTTCGAAATTTTCAAAATTATCTGATGACCAATTATTATTATTAATAAAACTAGAAATAGAATTTTCTAAGTTTTTAAAAATCGAATTATTTGTTTGATTGACAGATTCATAATTAACCACAACATTAGCATTAAATTGCTGAGATGATAGTGATGTGTAAATAAAGAAAAATACTATTAAACTATATTTTTTCATAAAAATCATTGATAATTTCAATAAATATATCAACTGAAACTTTGTCTTTAGACTTTAATTTAAATTTTTTAATTAAACCACTTGAATTAATATAAGAAATTTTATTTGTATCGTGTCCGAAGCCTGCACCCTCGTCTCTTAAAGAATTAAGGACAATAGCATCAAGATTTTTTTTATTAATTTTTGATTTTGCATTAATAATTTCATTGTCTGTTTCTAGTGCAAATCCAACTAAAATCTGTTCCTTAGATTTATTTAGACCTAAATATTTTAAAATATCAATATTCTCGACTAATTCAATTGATAAAATATTTTGATTTTCTTTTTTAATTTTAGTGTTGACAGTGTTATTTGGTTTATAGTCTGAAACAGCAGCAGACATAATAGAAATATCAGAAAAACTAAAATGTTTTTTTACTTCAGCAAACATTTGATCAGCAGTAACAACATTTATAATTTTAATATTATCATCAATTAAATTTTCTGAACTAGGTCCAGTTATTAATGTAACGTTTGCACCCAGTTTAGAAGCTGTCTTTGCTAGTGCAAAACCCATTTTTCCTGTTGAAAAATTCCCTATAAATCTTACCGCATCAATAGACTCGTAGGTTGGTCCTGCCGTAATCATTACATTTTTATTATATAATTTTAATTCTTTTCTTATGTCTTGAGATATAAAATCAATTATTTCCTGAGGCTCACTCATTCTACCCTCACCCTCTAGTCCACTTGCTAAAAATCCAGAATTTACTGGGATATGCTTTTTACCAAAATCTTCAAGTTTTTTAATATTTTCTTGATTAGCTGAATTTTTATACATGTCTAAATCCATTGCAGGAGCAAAATAAACAGGACATTTAGACGATAAATATGTTGCTAATAATAAATTATCTGCTCTCGCAGATGCCATTTTGGATAAAGTATTTGATGTAGCGGGTGCTATTATGAATAAATCAGCCCACAAACCTAAATCAACATGGTTATTCCAAACTGCATTTTTATTTTTTTTATCAAAAAATTCTGATAAAACTGGTCTATTTGATAGGGTTGATAGTGTAAGTGGAGTTACAAAGTCTTTTGCAGATGGGGTCATTATAACCTGAACATTTGCACCTTTTTTGATAAAAAGTCTCAGTAAAAATATTGATTTGTAAGCAGCTATTCCTCCGGATATTCCTAGTAGAATATTTTTACCACTTAGAATAGACATTACTATTCTTTAATTTCTGTATTTCTATAGTAAATTTTTTCTTTTAACCAATTTTCTATAGCCATTGCATGGGCTTTTGGAAGTTTTTCATAAAATTTAGAAACTTCTATTTGTTCTTTATTTTCAAAAATTTCATCTAAACTTTCTGTAGGGCTGGCAAACTCTTCTAATTTATCTAAAAGTTCTTTCTTTATAGATTCGTTAATTTGAATAGTTCTTTTTGAAATAATAGAAATAGCCTCATAAATATTATCTGTTTGAGCATCAATAACATTTCTATCATATGTTACTGTTTCTAAGGGTGCATCAGTTTTTTTAAAGTCCATAAGAATGTTTTACTGTGTGATATTTTTTGCAAATATAATAATTTCTTCGTCTATTACATTTAACATATCATTCGATTTATCTAAATATTTTGTTTCAGGATAAGTTCTAATTAACTCATCGTATAATTTTTTTGCATTATTTAAACGCTCTAACTTCTTGGACTGAATACTATTAACAGCTAGTTCATAGGAGGAATCTAGGAGGTAAAATAATGCATCTTCTCTGTAGGGTGTTCCAGGATAATCAGAGATAAAATCTTCTAAAACTATAAGAGCAGATTTATAATCTCTTATTGTGTTATACTGTTTTGCAATTTCAAAAGCTTTGTATTCTAATTTAATTCTTAGTTCCTGAACTAAATCATTAGCTTCAGACATTTTTTCTGAATATGGGTATGTATTTATAAACTCTTGTAATTTATCTATTGCGGTAAGTGTTTCCTTCTGATCTAAACTAAAATCTGGTGAGGTTTTATAATATGAGTAAGCACCTAAATAGGCTGCCTCATCAACTTTTTGGCTTAATGGATAAGCCTTTATAAAGCTTTCAAATTGGTAGCCAGCATCTATATATTTTTTTGTGTTTAATAATGAATTAGCATAAAAAAAAGTTATTCTTTCAGCTTGTGGTTTTCCTCTATATTTAGGTAAAATCTGTTCAAATAACCTTGAGGCTCTTCTAAATTCTTGATTTTCATAATATTTTTCAGCTGCATCATACTTAACTTTAATATCCTCACTTTTTAAAACTCTTTGAAACTCATTACATGAGCTAAAAAATACAAATATTGAAATTAATAGTAATTTGTTTTTTATTGACATCTGGCAAATTTAATATTTTTAAAGTGAAATAATAATTTATTGTTGCTTATAAATTGAAGTAATTGTTTTTTTTATGTTTAAATCTAAATCTTTACCAACTTTTGTCAAAGGCAGTCTCAAAACATTTTTACATAAATTCATTGAAGATAATGCGGATTTTATTCCAGATGGATTACCTTCCGCAAATAATAACTTTAATAAAAGTTGAATTTGGTCAAGTTTTTTTAGAGACAAATCTTCATTTTTATTGAGTGCTAATCGAATAATTTCCGTAAAATATTTTGGTATACATCCAGCAGCTACTGAAATTACTCCGTCACCTCCTAGTAAAACAGTCTTAACAGCAGTTTCATCATCACCAGAAATTATCATAAAATCTTTTGGTCTTTTTTCAATTAATTGCTTGACTTGATTTAAATCACCACAAGCCTCTTTTATTCCAATAATATTAGAGTGATTAGAGGCAATTTCGATTGTAGTTTTGGCAAGCATATTAACACCTGTTCTTGATGGAACATTGTATAAAATAATTGGAAGTGGTGATGCTTTTGAAATTGCAGAATAATGTTTATAAAGTCCATTTTGGGATGGTTTATTGTAAAAGGGAGTTACTGAAAGAATTGCTGAGAAACCAGAAAATTGAGAACTACGTAAATCATTCACAATTGATAAGGTGTCATTTGAACCTAAGCCTAAAATCATGGGAACACGTCCTTTATTTGCATTGACAAAAGCTGTTCTAGATAGGTTTTTTTCACTCTTATTTAGAGTTGAGGATTCTCCTGTTGTTCCTTGTACAACAATATAATCTACCCCATTATCAATTAAAAAATCTACAAGCCTAATTATAGATTCTGTATCAATTGAAAAATCTTCATTAAATGGAGTTACAACAGCAACACCTGTTCCTCTCAAATTTTTAGCTAAAAAATTCATTTGATTAGATTTAGGTATTTTACAAACTCTTTTTCAAATTCATTGAACTTTTTAATTTTATTTGAAAAAATTAAATCATTTAATCTTGGATCAACAGAATCAAAACCAATTCTAAACTTCGCATTAGCTTTTGATGATAAAAGTGTTAAAACATCATTAGCGTTAAAAAAATTTACCAACAAATCATACTCATAAGAAATAAATTCTAACGAATCATTTCCATTTAAGTTTCCATAAAAAGATATTGATGTTGGAGTTATATTCATATTTGAAAAAATATTAAAACCATTATCATTTTCTTGAAAAGTTATAATTTTTAAATCTTTATCTTTTAGTCCAATTCTATTTGCCAGATTAATAAAATTATTTACATCTACAGGAAACATTGGATCAACAATGCATCCTAGTGTTTTAATTGGAGATGGTTTAGCTCGATTTTGAGCCTCAAGAGACAACAAAGATTTGTTGATCTTTTTTTTTAGTAGATTTTCATGTAGTGATTTAAATATCATATCTTTAATACTCTGCAAAATTACATATTTAAGAATTGAATACTATATTTTACATTAATAAAATGAAATTTAACCTATTTGTGTTAATTCTAACATTTCTGTGTTCTTCATGTACAAATAATAAGACCAGCATAATCAAAGTTTCAACTGAAAAAAATATAAAAATTAAAGATTCAATTAACAATAGTGAACTTGAATTAATAATTGATCCATACAGAAAAGAAATAAAAACTTTAGAAAAAGTTATTGGATATAGCAAAGGGTCTTACAGCATTAGAGACTCAGAACTTGAATCAACTCTTGGAAATCTAATTGCTGACATATTGTATAAAGAAATTAATACAGAATTTAAAAAAACAGAATTGAAAGAACTGGATTTTGCATTATTTAATTTTGGAGGAATCAGAGGAACCCTAAATAAAGGAAAAATAACTCAACATGATTTATTTACGATTATGCCTTGGAAAAATTCCGCAACTATAGTACAAATTTCTGGAAAAAAAGTATTAGAACTAGTAGAATATATTGATTCTGAAAATTTAGCACACCCCTCTTCAGAATTAGAAATAGTTTTCAAAAATAATGATACTACTGATATTAGAATCAAACAAAAAAGATTCGATGTAAGTAAAAACTATTATGTATTGACTTCAAACTTTTTACAAGAGGGAGGTGATAAAATGGTTTTTTTTGCTAACCCTATTGAACTTTATTCGCTTGATTTAAATTTAAGAGAAGTTTTAATCAAATATATTCAAAGTAAAAAAGAAATTATTGGGAAATTAGACAATAGAATTATAAGGTTAAAATGAAAAGAAGACATTTTTTAAAAAAAATAAAATTTTCATCAATCTACGGATTGACGTTGCCATATTTTATTAATGATGACTATTTTGATAATGGTTTAAAAAAGATAACAATTCTTCACACTAACGATGTACATAGTCATATTGATCCATTTCCAAAAAACGATCCATTAAACCCAAGTGGTGGTGGTGTGATTGCAAGAGCAAATCTTATAAATCTAATTAAAAAGGATAATCCACATACTTTAGTTTTAGACGCTGGGGATGTTTTTCAAGGAACTCCATATTTTAATTTTTTTGGTGGAGAATTAGAACTAAAGTTGATGAGCAAAATGGGTTACAATGCTTCAACGTTAGGGAATCATGAGTTTGATAACGGAATGGAAAAATTATCAAAAGTTTTAAAACATGCTAATTTTTCTTTTTTAAATTCTAATTATACATTAAAAAATACTCCCCTTGAAAATAAAATTAAAAGCCATGAGATATTTAAAATTAATGGGATTAAAATAGGAGTTTTTGGGCTAGGAATTGAACTTGAAGGACTGGTTGAAAAAAAACTTTACAAAGGAATTAAGTACTTAAATCCAATAGAAATTTCAAAAGATATTTCAGATGACCTTAAATATAATCATAATTGTGATCTCATAATTTGCTTGTCCCACCTTGGATTTTCTTATTCAAAGGATAAAAACATAATGTGTGATTTAATCCTTGCTAAACAAACTAAAAATATTGATCTTATTATTGGAGGTCATACCCACACTTTTTTGGATGAGCCTGTTAAAGTAAAAAATTTAGAAAATAAAGATGTAATTATTAATCAAGTCGGTTGTTTTGGAATTAATCTCGGTAAAATTGATTTTTATTTTTCAGAAAATAATAAACAACAAGAAGGTATATCTATAAATGTTTAAACTTTCAGCATAGTAATAAAATCTAGTTCTGAAATAATTTGAATGCCTAAATCTTGTGCTTTTTTTAGTTTACTTGGACCCATTTTATTTCCAGCTAAAAGATAAGAGGTCTTTGAACTAATCGAACTCAAATTTTTACCGCCATTTAGTTCAATTGTTTTTTTCAATTCATTTCTTGAATAATTATCAAAAACACCAGAAACAACAAAAGTTTTGTTATCAAAAATTTTACTGTCTAAAACGACTATATTTGTTTCAAATTGAAGGCCTACATTTTTTAGTTTTTCAATATTTAAAACGTTTTCAGAATCATTAAAAAAATCTACAACACTTTTTGCAATGCGTTCACCTATTTCATCTACCATAATTAATTCATCATAAGTTTTTGAAATCAAATTATCAATTGACTTATATTCATTAGCAAGATTTTTTGATACAGTTTGACCAACGTACCTAATACCCAAAGCAAACAGAACTCTTTCAAATGGAATTTTTTTTGATTTGTCAAGACCTTGAAATATATTTTCAACAGATTTTTCGGCCATTCTTTCAAGACTCAGTAAATCTTCTTTTTTTAATGAGTATAAATCAGCATAATTAGAGATTAAATTATTTTTAAACATTAGTTCAATAGTTTCGTTTCCAATACCGTTAATATCCATAGCTTTTCTTGATATAAAATGCTGAATTCTACCTGTTATTTGTGGTGGACATGAAAAAGTATTAGGACAATAATGATGAGCCTCAGATTCATTTTTCTGAAGATAAGACAAGCAATTAGGGCAATTATTGATAAATATAATTTTTTCAGAGTTCAAATTTCTTTTTGAAACTTCAACGCCAACAATTTTTGGAATAATTTCACCCCCTTTTTCAATTATAACACGATCATTTATATGAAGGTTTAATTTATTTATTTGGTCTTGATTGTGCAAAGATGCTCTTTTAACAATTGTTCCACCCAGCAATACTGGATCTAAATTAGCAACTGGTGTAACAGCTCCAGTTCTTCCAATTTGATATGAAACAGATTTCAATGTAGTTTGAGCTTGCATCGTTTTAAACTTATAAGCTATTGCCCATCTTGGATACTTTGAAGTAAAACCCAATATTTTTTGATAGTTAATTTGATTAACCTTTACAACTACACCATCTATTTCAAAATTTAAATTATTTCTTTCTTTATCCCAATCATTAATAAACTGAAAAACCTCGTTAATATTATTACAAAGCTTATATGTATTTGAAATATTAAAACCCCAACTTTTTGCAAAATTTAAATTATCACTTTGAGTTTTAGAGTTATCACTAATAACTTGGTATAAAAAACATTGTAATGGTCTTTTTGCAACTAAAGCACTGTCTTGTAACTTCAAACTTCCAGAGGCTGTATTTCTTGGATTCATGTAAGGTTCTAGACCATTTTGAGCCCTTTCTTCGTTCATTTTATTAAAGTCTTTTAAACCAATAAAAATTTCACCTCTTATTTGAAATTTTAAGGGAAAATTTCCTTTTAGTTTAAGGGGAATAGTTTTTATAGTCTTTACATTTTCAGTGACATCGTCTCCTTTAATTCCATCCCCTCTGGTCACAGCTCTTACAAAAATTCCATTTTCATATGTAAGATTAATCGAAACACCATCGAATTTTAATTCACACAAATAGTTCAAATCTTTATTTGAAATTTTTTTTAAAACCCTATTATGAAAGTTTTCTAAATCTTCTTTGCTGTATGAGTTATCTAATGAATACATTGGAAAATCGTGTTCAATACTCTGAAAATTTTTAGAGACCTTGCCTCCTACCCTTTGTGTTGGTGAGTTAGGATCAAAAAAATTTGGAAATTTATTTTCAAAATCAACTAATTTATTTAATAAAATATCAAATTCATAATCACTTATAATAGGAGCATCCTCAACATAATATAAATGAGTATGCTTATGAATTTCATTTCTTAAATTTATTATTTCTTTTTCTGGATTCATTTTTTAGTTGCCTTAACCATTCTATATTTTCCTCTGAAATCTTTTCTGACTATAATATCGTGAAATCCTTCCTTTTTTAAAAGTTTACTTACCTCTTTTGAGAAATTTTCATTTATTTCAAAATATATTGTTCCATTTGATATTAAATTTTTTTTAGAAAAATTTAATATTTTTTTATAAAAAAATAATGGATCATTTTCTTTTACAAACAATGCAATATGTGGCTCATAAGATATCACATTTTTTGACATCAACAACTTATCATCTTGTGTAACGTAGGGCGGGTTTGAGACTATAATATCGAATTTTTCGGAACATTGCTTTTCATTTGTTATATCTACCAAATCATATTTAACATTTACAGAATTATTTTTTGAGTTTTTTGATGCTATATCCAAAGCATTACTACTAATATCCCAACCGTAAACGAGACAATTGTCCATAAGTTTAGACAAACTTGTAGCTATGCATCCTGAACCAGTTCCAATATCTAAAACTCTTTTATTTGAATGTAAATCTTTAACAATCCAGCGTACAAGTTCTTCTGTCTCTGGTCTTGGGATTAGAACATGATGGTTAACTAAAAAGGTCATAGTCATAAATTGAGTTTGTCCAATAATATATTGAATTGGAGATTCATTTTCTAATAAGTCTAATGAGTTAATTAAATTAAGCTCATCTTTTTTTTTCAATTCTAACTTAGAATTTATAATATATTTTAGTTTATCAATTTGACAGTAATGATCTATTAATCTAAAAAAGAATTCCTCCACTTCATTATTATCAAACTTTTGGTTTAGCCTATTTCTTATTAATTTATGAAATTGCTCTAAATTCATTTCAAATCTTTAATCATCCAAACTGGACATGAAGAGTGTCCAGTATTTCCCTTAGGTTTATCCAAATAAGAAAACCCTTTTTTTAAATAGAGTTTTTGTGCACTTTTCATATTAAACATGGTTTCAATATAACATTTATCATATCCAAATTCTTTAGCTTTCATTAGACATAAATCAATCATTTTATCACCCAAACCTAATCCTCTTGCATTTTTTAAAAAGTACATTTTTTGTAGTTCACATATATTTTCATTTGTATGTTTTAATTTTGATATACCCGCTCCACCATAAATTAAATTATTCTTTTCCAAAATAAAATATATTGAGTTATTAGTGTTATAAGTTTCAAATATAGTTTTTAACTCTGGATCAGCTAATGCAGTTCCTGTTTCTGGAACATCAAATTCTCTCATTATTTTAGATAAAGTAGTTTCAATAGCCTTGTTATCAACTTTTTGAACTTCTCTAATTAAAAATCCATTACTAATTTTCATATTTTAAAACTACTTTTGTAAAGTTATACACATTATATTAAAAAACCTTTTGAATGGATGTAAATGAACTATCAATACATGAAAAATATATGTCTAGATGTATTGAAATTGCAAAAAAAAATAGTTCAAAATATTATCCTAATCCCTCTGTTGGTGCATTAATTGTCAAAAATGATATGATAATTGCTGAGGGAGTGACTAGTGATTATGGTTGTAATCATGCAGAAGTTAATGCCATAAACTCAATTAAAGATCCTGATGATTTAATTCAAAGCACACTCTATGTTACTCTTGAGCCTTGCTCTCATTTTGGAAAAACACCTCCTTGTGTTAGTTTAATTCACAAAAGAAAAATTAAAAATGTAGTTATTGGAACCCTGGATAATAGTTCTAAAGTTAATGGAAAGGGTGTTTCATTTTTAAAAGAAAGAGAAATTAATGTAATAACTGGTGTTTTAGAAAACGAGTGTAAAAAATTACACAAAAACTTTTTACATTTTAATTCAAAAAAGAGACCCTATATCATTTTGAAATGGGCTAGAACAAAAGATAATTTTATTGCTCCACTAAAAAAAAAGAATGCCAAACCATTTCTAATTAGTTCTTTAGAAAGCAGACAATTAGTTCACAAATGGCGTTCTGAAGAACATTCAATAATGGTTGGTTTTAATACGATTATTTGCGACAATCCACATCTAGATGTAAGATATATTAAAGGAAATAATCCTGTAAGAATAATATTGGATGATAAACAAGAATTAAAAAGCGACTACCAAGTCTTTAATAACAAATCTAATACTTTGGTAATAAGTAAATTTCTAAAAAATAAAAATCCTTCCTCTTATATATGTAATGAACTGCACAAAAATAATATACAATCAGTTATTGTTGAGGGTGGAAGAAAAACCTTAGATCTGTTTATTAAAAATGATTGTTGGGATGAAGCTAGAATTTTTCAAAGCAGTCAAAAGTTAGATAATGGTATAAAAGGTCCTGAGTTTAGAGGAAGTTTAAGAAAAAGAATTAAGATTGGTAATGATAATTTAAAATTTTTTAAGCCATTTTAATTTTTTCTAAAATATAATCAGGACATCTAATTGGTTTCTTATTTTTTGAGTTCAGGAAAATTAACTTAGTGTATCCGTGCGTTAATAATTCTTTTTTTCGATGAATTTGATAATTGAATTCAATCATGTATGATGGAGCTTGTTTTAATGAGGTTGTCAAAATTAATTTGTCGTCAAATAAAGCTGGTTTTCTAAAATTAATTTTAAGATCGATTACTGGGTTAATAATACCATTATCTTCCATATCTTTATAGGAAATTCCTTTATTTTTAAGCCAAGCTATTCTGCCCATTTCAAAATATTTAACATAATTGCCATGATAAACAAAAGACATTTGATCCGTTTCACTATAGCGAACTAGTATTTCTATTTTATGTTCCAAAAAAGTATAAAAGAGTATTAATTTTTAGATTCTATAATATGAACAAAAAAAAATTAATATTCAATAGCAAAATCATTTTTTTTTAATAAAAATTTGCACATATTTGTTACATAGTAATTATCATTAAGATTTCACGAATTTTGATGATTTTCAACAACCAAAAAACAAAAATTTAAAATGGCTACAGCTGAATCTGTTTGGAATAATTGTCTCAAATTCATAAAAGACAATATACAGATTCAAGCTTACAAAACATGGTTCGAGCCAATCAAGCCCATAAAATTTGAAAACAACGTACTTAGTGTTCAAGTCCCTAGCAAATTTTTTTATGAGTGGCTAGAAGAGCATTACGTCAAATTATTAAAACTTGCATTAAACAAGGAACTTGGCGAAAATGCCAGACTTATTTATGTAATAAAAATGGAGAATACTTATGGAAATATTAATCCATATACCGAAAAAATTCCAAGTCAATACAAAACTGACTTACCCTCTCAAAAAATTGACTTTTCTCTAAGTAATATACAAACTGAACTTAGAAATCCTTTTATAATTCCGGGAATTAAGAATCTAAAAATCGAATCTCAGTTAAATCCAAATTATACATTTGATAACTTTCTTGAAGGCGATGCCAATAGATTAGCTAGATCTGCAGGACTAGCAGTTTCTAATAAACCTGGAGGAACTTCTTTCAATCCATTATTAATTTTTGGTGGAGTTGGTTTAGGAAAAACTCACTTAGCACACGCAATTGGAGTTAATGTTAAAGAAAAGTTCCCTGAAAAAACCGTTCTGTATATTTCTGCTGAAAAATTTACTCAACAATACATTGATTCTGTTAAAAAAAATAATAGAAATGATTTTATTCATTTCTATCAAATCATAGATGTTTTAATTATTGATGATGTCCAATTTTTTTCTGGTAAAACAGGAACACAAGATGTATTTTTTCACATCTTTAATCATTTACACCAAAACGGTAAACAAGTTATTCTAACATCAGATAAAGCACCCGTTGATATGCAAGATATTGAACAAAGGTTATTATCTAGGTTCAAATGGGGACTTTCTGCTGAACTACAAAGACCCGACTATGAAACAAGAGTATCTATTTTAAAAAATAAACTTTACAGAGATGGTCTTGAAATTTCTGATGAAGTAATAGATTATGTTGCGAAAAATGTAAAAGTTAATGTTAGAGAATTAGAAGGTGCTGTAATTTCATTGATCGCACAGTCTTCTTTTAATAAAAAAGAAATTACTATTGAATTAGCGAAAAGTGTAGTTGAAAAATTTGTTAAGAATACTAAAAGAGAAGTATCAATTGATTACATACAGAAAATTGTTTCTGAATATTTTCAAATGGATGTTTCTACACTACAATCTAAAACTAGAAAAAGACATATAGTTCAAGCCAGACAATTAGCAATGTTCTTTGCTAAAAAATTCACTAAAGCATCCTTAGCAAGCATAGGATCTCAAATAGGCCATCGTGATCATGCAACTGTACTTCATGCTTGTAAAACAGTTGATAACCTATCTTTCACCGACAAACAGTTTAGAAAATACGTCGAAGATTTATCAAAGAAATTTACGGTATAAAATTCTTTAATCATGAACTTTGGAAAGTTATATCTTGTTCCAAATCAATTAGGTGATTTTAATGATAATTACATTATTGAATCTCATATTTCATTAATTAATAAGATCAGTTTTTTCATTTTTGAAAATGAAAAGCCTGGAAGAGCATTCATTAAAAATATTTCTCCAAAAAAAAAACAATCAGAACTAAAAATTTCTTTATTAAATAAACACACCTCTTCGTTTGAATTAAACAATATTTTAAACCCATGTTTAAATGGATCTGATATGGCTTTAATTTCTGACGCTGGGTGTCCAGGAATTGCAGATCCCGGTGCCGAGGTAGTCAAACTGGCACATAAAAAAGGAATTAATATAGTTCCTTTAATAGGGCCTTCTTCAATATTTATGGCGCTTATGTCTTCAGGATTGAATGGACAAAGCTTCAAGTTTAATGGATACCTGCCTATTGATAAAATAGAAAGAAAAAATATGATTAGAAATCTTGAAAAAAAATCATTCATCACAACTCAGATTTTTATGGAAACACCATACAGAAATGATAAATTATTTACTGAACTAATTAACACTCTAAAACCTTCTACAGAACTTTGTCTTGCTCGAGATATAACATTAAATTCAGAATTCATTAAAACAAAGACGATTCAGTATTGGAAAGCAAATAAACCAGAACTAAATAAAAGACCTACTATATTTTTAATTCAATCGTTATAGACTATATCTTAGGCTTTCTAATAGATTCAACCATTGTAATATCATAGCCTTTAAAATAATCCATGTACAATGAAATAGATGTTCCGAAAGCATCTTTTGGATTATGTTTTCCACCAGATCTTAGATATTTTTTTACATTTCCTGGACCAGCTAAGTGAGCTGCCGCTATTATTCCAGACTCTGTAATAATGGTGTTATTGATTTTAGTACCAACAAACCATTTAATATCTTTTCTTAGAATCCATTTATTTCTTTGAACATTAATCAAAAACACCCTTTCTTGAAGTTTAGGATTTTCGAGAAAAACTTTGGCATCTTTAATTTTATAAATCTTAAGAGTATTCAAATTAAATTGAAACTTACCCATGAAACCAAATTTATTTATTCTAGAGTAATTTCCAGTTGATTCTTTGTAAGCTAAGAGTTCTTTAAATCCAACAAAATCTTTTTTAAGAAAAATAAAATTTGTCAACTTCTCATCTGAATAATTAGAAACCACATATTCAAAAACTAAATTATCATAGTTTGGAATAGTATTAAAATTATTGAATGAATTGAATGATGTAGATAAAAAGAAGAAAACTATCAACATCAAATTGTTCTTGTAAATACTAGAAATCATATCTAATAAAAATTAAAATCAATTTAAATTATGCGGCAAACATACATAAAATTTTAATTATCTGTAAATCAGATAGTTATCTCCTTATGTTGTTTTTTCTGAGCCAACTTGTATATTGACGTTTATTTTTATTGTGTTCTCTATTTGTTTTAGCAAACATATGATAACCAGGTCTTTTTACATCTGCTACAAAAAACAAATAGTCATGAAATTCTAAATTTAAAACCGATTCAATTGAACTAAAATCAGGCATGTATATTGGACCTGGTGGGAGACCTTTATTTATGTAGGTATTGTAGGGTGATTTTATTTTTAAATCTTTATATAGAACTCTTCTAATTTTCTTATCAAACCCTTTTTTTTCTTTTATTGTATAAACAACGGTGGGATCAGCCTGTAACTTCATTCTTTTTTGAAGTCTGTTGTAATAAACACCTGAAATCGTAGGTCTTTCATCTACTTTAGGGGTTTCACGTTGAACTATTGAGGCTAATACAGAAACCTCAAAAGGGGATAAATTTAAAGATTTGGCTTTTTCCTTTCTTGAGAGATTCCAATATAAATTAAATTGATTTAGCATCTTATTTCTAAATTCATCAGCAGATGTATTCCAATAAAATTCATAAGTATTTGGAAGAAAAATAGAAAATACAGATTCTGTATTAAGGTTATTATTCTCCAAAAATACTTCATTATTGAATGAATTCATCAAACTCAAACTATCTGCTTCAATAAACTTAGAAACTCTTGAGGCTAAATTTTCAATACGTTCCATATTATTAAAAGTAATTTTAATAGGAATGTTTTTAAATTTTAAAGAATTAATGATTTCTTTATTAGAAAAGCCTTTTTTTAATTCATACTTTCCAGCCTTTATATTCATTATAAACTTGGTTTTATAAGCTGCCTTAAAAAAAGTAGAGGTATCTTTTATGTATGGTGAAATTTCATTTCTTAAACTTTTCAAACCTGTACCTGATTTAATATAAATAAAAACAGATTCATCACTAAAATTTGTATTCTCAGAGTAATAAGTTTTATAATAGTTAAAAAGAACAGCTGAGGATATAAATAAAGAACTTAAAACCCCAATTGATATAATAATTTTATATAATTTTTTATTTTCCATTTAGACTTCTATTTCACCAGAGAATATCATTTCTACTTTTCCAATTAACTTTATATTATTATAACCAAGCTCACTTGTATCAAATTCAACAGTTAATTCTCCTCCTTTTGTTTTTATTTTAATTTTCTTTGAATCGGTTCTACCTGAGTGAAACATTGCCAAAGCAACTGCTGTAACACCTGTTCCACATGAAAGTGTTTCATTTTCAACCCCTCTTTCGTAAGTTCTGACTTGAAATTCATCTTTGGAATAAATTTTTACAAAATTTACATTTACTCCCTTTTCTTTGTATTCTTTACTATTTCTAATCAATTTTCCTTCATTGTATACATCTAAATTTTCAATATTATTAACAACTTTGATATAATGAGGAGAGCCAGTATCCAAAAATAAACCATCATTAAAAATTTTAATATTATTAACTGGTTTCATTGATAATGAAATAATATTATTTTCGATGGATGCTTCATGGTTTCCATCATAAGCCTCAAATGAAGTATTATTATTTATAAGATTATGAATTTGAGCAAACTTAACTGAACATCTTGCACCATTTCCGCACATTGAACCCAAAAACCCATTTGAATTATAATATATCATTTCAAAATCTGAACTTTTAGAGGGATTAATTAATATTAAACCATCACATCCTATGCCATGCTTCCTATCACATAATTTTTCTATTAGTTTATTGTTATCTGAGGGGAATAATAGATCTTTATTGTTAATTATAACGAAGTCATTTCCAGTTCCTTGAAATTTTTGAAATTTTATTTTCATATATTTTTAATGAAACGAATATATAAAAAAGTATAAGTTGTTAAAAAGTAGTTAAAAATTTATTTTCTAAATATTTAAAAATTTAATTTTGATTAAAATTTAATATCAATGAAAAAAATAATATCAACTTTATTAATCTCTCTTTTAGGAGCAGTTATAGCTTTAATTATTCACAATTTTTATTTCAATCATTCGGATAATCTTAAACTAAACAAGGAAGATAATGTTGTTAACATTTCATACAACCCAAATTCAAAAAATAATTCATTAAAATCTGTTGATTTTGTTGAAGCTGCTGAAAAGACTATTCATTCTGTTGTTCACGTAAAAAACACTAGTGTTACTGGATCAAATTCATCAGTTTGGGATTACTTTAATAAAAGCGAAAGAACAAGAGTTGGTATGGGTTCCGGAGTTATTATATCCAAAGATGGATACATAATCACAAACAATCATGTTATTGAAAATGCAACAACAATTGAAGTAACAACAAATGAAAATAAGACATACGAAGCTGAACTTCTTGGAAGCGATGAAGTTTCAGATATTGCAGTATTAAAAATTATCGGAAAAGAATCGTTTCCTTACATTAGATTTGCAGATTCTGATCAAACAAAAATTGGAGAATGGGTTTTAGCCGTTGGAAATCCATTCAATTTAACCTCAACTGTTACAGCAGGAATTATCAGTGCAAAATCTAGAGATTTGAATGACTACGACTCAAAAAATCAATCATTTATTCAAACTGATGCTGCTGTAAACTCAGGTAATAGCGGAGGAGCTTTAGTAAATACAGATGGGGATTTAATTGGAATCAATACAGCAATTACTAGTGGAACTGGTGGATTTGTAGGATATTCATTTGCTGTTCCAAGTAATATAGCAAGAAAAGTTTTTGAAGATATTATTGAATATGGAAATGTTCAAAAGGGTTTATTAGGGGTTACAGGTTTTGGACTTAATTCTAAATCAGCGGATGAATTAAATTTAAATTTAACAGAAGGATTCTATATAAATGATGTTCAAACTGAAATGGGCGCTGCTAAGGCAGGAATTGTGAAAGGTGATGTTATTATTAGTTTGGATAATATCAAAATTGAAAAATTTTCAGATTTATCGGGTTACTTAAGTACTAAAAGACCTGGAGATATAATTTCTGTTGGATTAATCAGAGATACTGCTAAATTAAATTTAAATGTAGTATTAGAAAAAAATACAAATATTAGCTTCTTAGGTATGCAATTAAGAGACATGTCAATAGAAGAATTGGAGGAAATTGATTTATCACATGGCGTTAAGGTTTCAAATAATAGAAATAGCTCTTTGTATAGAATGGGTATTAGAGAAGGTTATATTTTAACTGAAATTAACTCAATTTCTATTAAAAAAACTGACGATTTATCCTTAATTAACTCAAATACAAAAATTAATCAAATGATATTTTTTAGTCCAGAAGGTGAGAAAGAAAGGCTTATCTTTGAATAATTATGAGAATTGATATTATTAGTGTTTTACCTGAACTAATAGAAAGTCCTTTTAATGCTTCAATACTAAAACGAGCTATCGATAAGCAAATTATTGAAATTTGTTTCCACGACTTAAAAAAGTATGCCTCAAACAAAAGAAAACAAGTAGATGATTATCAATATGGCGGAGGATCTGGGATGGTAATGATGATTGAACCAATAAAAAAGTGTATTGATTTTTTAAAAAAACAAAGAACTTACGATGAAATCATTTACATGTCTCCTGATGGCAAAATGTTGAATCAAAAAATTTCTAATCAATTATCATTAAAAGGTAATTTAATTATCTTATGTGGTCACTACAAGGGTGTTGATCAAAGAGTTAGAGATAGTCTAATTACTATGGAAATTTCAATAGGAGATTACGTTTTGTCTGGCGGAGAACTACCTGCTGCAGTTTTATGTGATTCAATAATAAGATTAATACCTGGAGTGCTAGGAGATGAAACATCAGCTCTTACTGACTCATATCAAGATAATTTATTAGCTCCCCCTGTATACACAAGACCCTCAACATTCGAAGATTTGAAGGTACCTGAAATACTTCTTTCTGGTGATCAATTAAAAATTGAGAACTGGAGGGAAGAAAAAGCGATTAAAAGAACAAGAAAATTACGCCCTAATATTTTTGATTGATTTCTTTCGATAAATAAAACAAAAAATGTATATTCGCTTTCGATTTTGATATAACCACTGACGATAATCGTGGATGTTGTATTAAATTAATTTAAATCTTACACAATGGAATCTTTAATTAAATTCGTACAAGACGAATTTGTAACAAAAAAAGAAATCCCAAATTTCAAATCCGGAGATACTATAACTGTTTATTACGAAATCCGTGAAGGAGAAAAAGTTCGTACTCAGTTTTTCAAAGGTGTTGTAATTCAAATCAAGGGAACTGGACTAACTAAAACTTTTACGATTAGAAAAATGTCTGGAACAATCGGAATAGAAAGAATATTTCCTTTTAACTTACCAGCAATTCAAAAAATTGAAGTTAACAAAAGAGGTAGAGTTAGAAGATCGAGAATCTTTTACTTTAGAGAACTAAGAGGTAAAAAAGCTAGAATTAAGGAAGTAAGAAGATAAATTTATAAGTTTCATGAAAAAAATTATAGTTAAGAATCCGGTTGTCGAATTGGATGGAGATGAAATGACAAGAATCATCTGGGATTTCATTAAAACCAAATTAATACTTCCTTATTTAGACTTAGATATCAAATACTTTGACTTGAGTGTAAAACACAGAGATTTTACTGATGATCAGGTGACTATTGATTCAGCTGAAGCTATAAAAAAATATAATGTAGGTATTAAATGCGCAACAATTACACCTGATGAGGATCGAGTTGTTGAATACACATTAAAAAAAATGTGGAGATCACCCAACGGAACTATTAGAAATATTGTTGGTGGTACAGTATTTAGAGAACCTATTATCATGAGTAACGTACCAAGATATGTTCAAGGTTGGACAAAGCCTATTTGCATTGGAAGACATGCTTTTGGTGATCAATATAAAGCTACTGATATTGTCACACATGGAAAAGGTAAGCTTACCATGACATTTACACCCGAAAATGGTGATAAACCTATTTCTTGGGAGGTATACAATTTCCAAGAAAATGGTGTTGCCATGAGCATGTATAATATAGATTCTTCTATATATGGATTTGCTAGATCATGTATGAATCAAGCTCTAACAAAGAAATGGCCATTATACCTATCTACAAAAAATACAATTCTTAAAGCTTATGATGGTAGGTTTAAAGATATTTTCTATGAGGTTTATACCAATGAATTTCAAGAAAGATTTGAGGAAATTGATATCACTTATGAGCACCGATTAATTGATGATATGGTTGCTGCTGCAATGAAATGGAATGGAGGATTTGTTTGGGCTTGTAAAAATTATGATGGGGATGTTCAATCAGACACTGTAGCTCAAGGTTTTGGGTCTCTGGGACTAATGACATCAACTCTCGTAACACCTGATGGAAAAACAATGGAAGCTGAGGCGGCACATGGAACTGTAACCAGACACTATAGAGAACATCAAAAGGGAAATGAAACTTCAACAAACCCTATTGCTTCAATATTTGCATGGACTAGAGGACTAGCTCACAGAGGAAAACTTGATCAAAATCTTGATTTAATTGAATTTTGTAAAACTTTAGAGTCTGTCTGTATTAAGACTGTTGAAAATGGTCAAATGACAAAAGATTTAGCACTTCTTATTCACGGAAATGATCTAAATAGATCACATTACCTAAACACACAGGAATTTTTGGATTGTATAAAAAATGGGTTAGAGTCTAGCTTAAAGTAATCTATCTCAACTCTACTGGCATATTTATTGATATAATACAATTAAAATACCAGGTTCATTATGCTAAAAAGACAATTTTTTTATTTATTTTTTTTAGCATTTAATTTACTAAACTCTCAAAACAACTATCACACAATCAGTGGATATATAATGTCTGCAGAAAGTAACGAAATAGTTATTGGAGCTAACATTATCATTCCAGAGCTGAATACAGGAACGATAACTAATAGTTATGGATTCTATTCCATCACAATTCGTGAAGGTACCTACAAACTAGAAATAAGTTCTATCGGATTTAAGACTATAAATGAAACTATAGAACTACAAAAAGACACAAAACAAAACTTTTATTTAGAAGAAAACATTGAAAGCCTAGATGAAGTTATTGTAACTCAAAATGCAGAAGAAATAGACATTAGAAAACCTATAATGAGTCTCAATATTTTATCAAATCAAACAATTAAACAAACCCCAGTTTTATTTGGTGAATCTGATCTTTTAAAAACAATTCAATTACTACCTGGTGTTTCTAACGCTGGAGAAGGAACGGGAGGATTCAATGTAAGAGGAGGTGCAGGAGATCAAAATCTTATACTATTTGATGAAGCCATTATCTATAATTCATCACATCTTTTTGGATTATTTTCAGTTTTCAATTCAGATGCAATAAAAGAACTAAAATTGTACAAAGGAGGTATTCCTGCAGCGTATGGAGGCAGATTATCTTCAGTTCTAGATGTTTATCAAAAAGATGGTAACAGTAAAGAAAATAAATTAAGTGGTGGTATTGGCTTAATTTCTAGTAGATTACTTTTTGAAGGACCTATTCAAAAAAATAAAAGTTCCTTTCTTATAGCAGGAAGAGGATCTTATGCACACTTATTTTTAAAGTTAACTGATATTGAAAATATAGCTTACTTTTATGATTTAAACACTAAATCGAATTTCAAAATTGATGAAAAAAATACAATTTTTTTATCAGGATATTTTGGTAGAGATCTATTTAGATTGAATAATACATTCTCCAACACTTACGGCAATTCTACTTTTAATGTTAGATGGAATCACTTAATAAATGATAAAACATTTTCTAACACTTCATTAATTTATAGTGATTACTATTATGGATTAACGTTAGATTTTATTGGTTTTAATTGGAACTCAGGAATTAAAAATCTAAATATTAAGTTTGATTTAAAAAATTATTTTACTGATAATATCCAGTTCAATTACGGGTTAAACTCCATTTATTACGAATTTAACCCTGGAAAAATCAAGCCAATTAATAATTCAGGAATAAATTACAAAGATTTAAATAAGAAATATGCTTTAGAGAATTCAGCATATTTTGATGTTGTTCAAAAAGTTAATTCAAAAATATCTCTCAGATACGGATTAAGATTTAATCAATTTTTAAGGTTTAAACAAAATGGTCTTAATACATATATGAATGAAAATCCGTTAGTTTTTGATAATACTCTTGGAATTTATAAAGGTGCAGAAGAAACTGGCCAATTTGATAATAACAAAACAATTATTAAATCTTATAGAAATATTGAGCCACGAATTAACATTGCATATAATTTTGAAAATACATCACTAAAATTTAGTTATAATAGACTAAATCAATACATTCATTTAATATCTAATACCAGTGCTCCTGCCCCATTAGATGTCTGGACGCCAAGTGGACCTTATTTAAAACCCCAAAGACTAGATCAGTGGGCAATAGGTTTAAAATCTAAAATTAGGAAGCAGTTTAATTTTGAAACGGAAGTATTTTATAAAAAAATAAATAATAGATTAGATTACATCGACGGAGCAGATCTTGTAGCTAATGAAGCAGTTGAAAGAATATTACTCGCTGGTAAATCTAGAGCATTTGGACTTGAATTTTTGTTAAAAAAAAACAAAGGAAATCATAAATATTGGATAGCTTATACCTTATCAAAATCACAACAAAAAACAGAGGGTAGAACTAGTATAGAAACAGGAATAAATAATGGAAATTGGTATTATACAAGTTATGATAAAACCCATGATTTAAGCTTTGTATCGAATTACAAACTTTCTAAAAAAATGACATTCAATACAAATTTTATTTTCCAAACTGGGCAACCCACAAATTATCCAATAGGACAATACAACTTTATGGATTTAAATATTCCAAATTACGGACCTAGAAATTCAAAAAGATTACCAAACTACCATAGACTTGACATTTCAGTATCATTAATTCCACAAAAGAATAAAAAAATTCAAAGTGAATGGATTTTTGGTTTTTATAATATTTACAATAGAGACAATGCCAATTCTATATTTTTTAGAGAAAATAGTGAAACATTAAAAAATGAAGCAGTTCAACTTTCTATCTTCGGAATTGTCCCAAGTATAACTTATAATTTTAAATTCTAATGAGGCTACTAAAATTAATCATTTTAATAATTATTTTTCATAGCTGTGAAAAGGTAATTGATATTGAAACAGAATTTGATGATAAAAGATTAGTTATAGATGCCAATATTTCTAAACATAGGGATAGTATAGATGGAATTGCATCTGTAAAACTCAGTGAAACAATTCCATATTTTTCAGATCAAGAAAGTATAGTAAAAAATGCTTTAGTTAAAATTAAAACTAATCAAATAGTTTATAATTTAGTTTATAATAATGATAAAAAAGAATATTCGAGTATAATTGAAAACATCAATAAAGAAGAGTTTGTTTTATCAATAATTAGAAACGAAAACACTTATACATCTTATGAAAAGCTAATCACAACTCCAAAAATTAAATCGGTAATATTTGGTGATAGGAAATCATTAAATAAAGATGAGGTTGAATTGAGAGTTACCTTTATTGATCCACCAGAAAAAGGAAATTATTATTTATGGAAATTTGGACCAAAAAAATCAGGAAAATATGATTATTTACCTGCTTTAGATAAATATATAAATGGAAATGAATTTACTTTTTCATTTTTTATTGATAAAACCGAATATTTACAAAATTCTGATTTTATAAATATTGAAATTAATGGTATTAGTGAGAATTACTACAACTATCTCAATATATTAACTTCTCAAGCTGGTGCACAAAACGGAAGACCATTTTCTACCTCTAGTTCAATAATTAAAGGAAACATCTCAAATTTAGTTTCTGAAGAAAAATTTCCTCTTGGATACTTTAGAGTTTATGAATTTGATTATTTTAGATTATCAAAAGATGATGCTCCCGACGGAGTTTTTGACTAATCTTGCTTAAATGAGCTTTAAAAAAATTACAGAATCAGATTCAAATTATGACAATTTAGAGCTAAAATCCTCAATAGATTTACTAAAAATAATTAATAATGAAGATCAATCAGTTGCATTAAATGTTAAAAATGAAATTGAATCTATTAACACTTTAATAAACAAATTAGTTGATCAATTAAATAATGGTGGGAGATTATTTTATATTGGATCTGGTACTAGTGGTAGATTAGGAGTAGTTGATGCATCCGAGTGCCCCCCAACTTTTGGAGTTAAAAGTAATATTGTAAATGGGATAATTGCTGGTGGTGATAAAGCAATAAGAAAAAGTATTGAAAACGCTGAGGATGATGAATTAAAAGGATGGAATGATTTACAAAAACACAGCATAAACAAAAATGATTTTGTTGTGGGAATAGCTGCTTCTGGAACAACTCCATATGTATTGGGTGCAATTAAAAATTGCTTTCAAAACGAAATACCTACAGGCTGCATAACATGTAATCCCGGAAGTCCCTTATCTAAAATTTGCCAATACCCCGTAGTAGTAGAAGTTGGTCCAGAAGTTATTACAGGTAGTTCAAGGATGAAAGCAGGAACCGCTCAAAAATTGGTTTTAAATATGATTTCAACTACTGCTATGATTTTAATTGGAAAAGTTGAAGGAAATAAAATGGTAGATATGCAATTAACAAATAAAAAACTTTCTAAAAGAGCTGTCAATATTGTCATGGAAAAACTAAACGTGGGTCAAGAAAAAGCTAATAATTTGCTAAAAAAATATAATAGTGTCAGATTAGCCATTAAACATGGAAACTCATGAAAAATATTTTTTTTAAAAAAGGGATTAAAAATATTGCGGTATCATTTTTTTTAATGTTTTTAGGACCCACTCTAATGTTTCAATCTCTTAACAATGAAGATCATCCTTGGTTTTTAATTGTTTTTATTACTAGTATCTTATTATGTATTTTGGCAGTTTACAAAGGCTTTAGAGGTCTTTTGAATATAATGGATGCCATTTTTAAAAAAAAGTAGACTTAAGTTGTTAACTAAGACAATGATATTATCTTTGTAAAAATTAAAAAATTCTATGGTTAAGATTAAATTTCCTGATGGAGCTATTAGATCATACGAATCTGGGCTAACTCCATATGAAATTGCTTCTTCTATAAGTTCTGGTTTAGCTAGAAGCATTATATCATCAGATTTCAATGGTCAAAAAATTGAAACTACAACTCAAATATTTGATGATGGAAATTTAACTTTTTATACTTGGAAAGATAATGAAGGTAAAGAAGCTTTTTGGCATTCAACGGCTCACTTACTAGCACAAGTTTTAGAAGAGTTTTATGATGGAATAAAATTAACTATTGGACCAGCCATTTCAAATGGATTTTACTATGATGTTGATTTTGGTAAACACTCTATGTCTGAAAAAGATTTTTTAAAAATTGAAAAAAGAATGATTGAGATAGCCAGAAAAAAACACGAGTTTAAATTAAGATCGATTTCTAAAAAAGAAGCACTTGACTTTTATAAAAAAAATAGAAATCAATATAAAACTGAATTAATTGAAAATTTAAAAGATGGAGAGATAACCTTTTGTGACCACGATAATTTTACTGATTTGTGCAGAGGAGGCCACATTCCACATACCGGTTTAATAAAAGCAGTTAAACTAATGAGTGTTGCTGGTGCATATTGGCGAGCTGACCAAAACAACACTCAACTAACTAGAGTATATGGAATATCATTTCCAAAACAAAAAGAGTTAACTGAATACTTAAATCTTTTGGAAGAAGCCAAAAAGAGAGATCATAGAAAATTAGGCAAAGAATTAGAATTATTTACTTTTTCTAGTAAAGTTGGTCAAGGATTACCTTTATGGCTACCTAAAGGGGCTGAGTTAAGAGAAAGGTTAGAATCTTTTCTAAAAAAAGCTCAAAAAAAAGCTGGATATAAGCAAGTGATTTCTCCACATATTGGAAATAAAGAATTGTACACTACGTCAGGTCATTACCAAAAATATGGTGAAAGTAGTTTTCAACCCATATCTACTCCAGCAGATGGAGAAGAATTCTTGTTAAAACCTATGAATTGTCCGCATCACTGTGAAATGTATAATTCAAAACAATGGAGTTATAAGGAACTCCCTGTTAGATATGCTGAATTTGGTACTGTTTATAGGTATGAACAAAGTGGTGAATTACATGGGTTAACGCGTGTAAGAGGCTTTACTCAAGATGATGCACATATTTTTTGCACTGAAGATCAATTAAATGAGGAATTCAAAAAGGTAATTGATTTGGTATTGTATGTTTTTGGATCGTTAGGATTTGAAAATTTTACAGCGCAAGTATCTCTCAGAGACAAAGAAAATAAAGAAAAATATATAGGTACTAGTTCGAGTTGGATTGAGGCTGAGAAAGCTATTATAAATGCCACAAAAGAAAAAGGATTAAATTATAACATTGAATACGGAGAAGCTGCATTTTATGGGCCAAAGCTTGACTTTATGGTCAAAGATGCATTAGGAAGAGAATGGCAGTTGGGTACAATTCAAGTAGATTACAATCTTCCAGAAAGATTTGATTTGAACTATGTTGATAAAAACAATGAATTAATGAGACCCGTAATGATACACAGAGCACCATTTGGAAGTTTAGAAAGATTTATTGCTATTTTAATAGAACATACTGGTGGAAATTTTCCATTATGGCTTACAACTAATCAGGTTTCATTAATTCCAGTTGGAGAAAAACACAAAAAATACAGTGAAAAAGTTTTAGAATTACTAGAAAATAACGAAATTCGCGCCACCGTAGATGACAGAAATGAGACTGTTGGAAAAAAAATACGTGAATCTGAACTAAAAAAAGTTCCTTTCATGTTAATAATTGGAGATGAAGAAATTGAAAATGAAATTTTTCCTGTAAGAACTCATGGTGGAGGTGATTTAGGAAAAATGAAAATAAATGATTTTATTAAATATATTTTAAAAAAATCTCAAGAAACGATAAAAGAATTTTAATAATTTAAATATACAGCTATAGCAATTAGAAGAAAAAGAAGCAGAAAACCTGCTCGTATAATCAAAGAAAATCCTCATAAAATAAATGAGGACATAAGAGCCAACGAAATTAGATTGGTGGGTGATAACGTTGAAGTTGGCATCTACCCACTACAGATCGGTTTAAATAAGGCTAAAGAACTTGAGCTTGATCTAGTAGAAATATCTCCAAAAGCTGCTCCTCCTGTCTGTAAAATTATAGATTATAAAAAATTCTTGTATGAACAAAAGAAAAGAGACAAGGTTTTAAAAGCTAAATCTACTAAAGTAATAGTTAAGGAAATTAGATTTGGACCCAATACAGATGAACATGATTATGAGTTTAAAAAGAAACATGGAATAAAATTTTTAAAAGAAGGAGCTAAATTAAAAGCATTTGTTTTTTTTAAAGGTAGGTCTATCATTTTTAAAGAAAAAGGTCAAATATTATTATTAAAATTAGCTCAAGAACTAGAAAAATATGGAAAAGTTGAGTCATTACCTACAATGGAAGGAAAAAAAATGATTATGTTTGTTGCCCCAAAGAAATAAATAATTTAAGAATTAACAAGTTATGCCTAAAATGAAAACAAAATCTAGTGCCAAAAAAAGATTCAAGGTAACTGGAACAGGTAAAATTAAAAGAAAACATGCTTTTAAAAGTCATATTTTGACTAAAAAATCTAAAAAAAGAAAGCTCAAGTTAACTCACTCAACTCTTGTTAATGACAGTGATAGTGATAATATTAAAAGACAATTACGTTTGAAATAAAACGGTTTTTAAATAAAGTTTAACCAGGAAAAAGGTTTAAAGTTCACTACAGTGACACCTAATCCAAAAAATTAAATAATATGCCAAGATCAGTAAATTCAGTAGCTTCAAGACAAAGAAGAAAAAAAATTCTTAAACAAGCCAAAGGATACTTTGGAAGAAGAAAAAACGTATGGACTGTTGCAAAAAATGCAGTTGAAAAAGGACTAACATACGCCTACCGAGATAGAAAAAATAAGAAAAGAACTTTTCGTGCATTATGGATTACTAGAATTAATGCAGGTGCTAGATTACACGGTCTTTCATACTCAGAATTAATGGGTAAATTGAAATCTAACAATATAGATTTAAATAGAAAAGTTTTAGCAGATATGGCCATGAATAACCCTCATGCTTTTGCTGAAATAGTTAATAAAGTAAAATAAATTTTATTTAAAAAGGTATATCATCATTGTCTTCTCTATATCCTCCGCTTTCAAAAGCTTGATCTGGATTAACCTTTAAATCATCTTTATTGATTTTGGATTGATATTCGAATGGAGTTTCGAAGTTATCCAAATTCTCAAACTTTCCAAGATTAGAAATAAATTTAAGCTTAATATTATTTAATCCTCCATTTCTGTGTTTAGCTACAATAAATTCAGCTTGACCAGCAGAGGGAGTTCGTTCCTCGTCATCCCATTCATCAATCTTATAATATTCTGGTCTATAAATGAAAGAGACTATGTCAGCATCTTGTTCAATTGCTCCAGATTCCCTTAAGTCTGATAATATTGGTCTTTTACTTCCTCCTCTAGTTTCAACTGCTCTAGACAATTGAGATAATGCTATAACAGGAACATTTAATTCTTTAGCAAGAGCTTTTAAATTTCTTGATATTGTCGAAATCTCTTGTTCTCTATTTCCGTTTTTATTAGAACCTCCAGCTGTCATAAGTTGTAAATAATCAATAACTATCAGTTTAATATCATGTTGTGAAGATAATCTTCTAGCTTTTGCTCTTAAATCAAAAATGGATAATGATGGAGTATCATCAATAAAAAGAGGGGCATTTTCTAATGCTGAAACTTTTACATTTAATTGCTCCCATTCAAATTTTTCTAGATTTCCTGTTCTAAGTTTCTCAGAGGATAGTCCAGTCTCTGATGAAATTAATCTTGTAATTAATTGAATTGAGGACATCTCTAAAGAAAAGAATGCTATAGGAATATTTTGAGCAACTGCCATATTTCTGGCCATTGATAAAGTTAACGCGGTTTTACCCATACCTGGTCTTGCAGCAATTATTACTAAATCACTTGGCTGCCAGCCAGATGTTAGCTTATCTAGTTCTGAAAATCCTGAGGGAATTCCACTTAAACCGTCTTTATTTGAAATTTCCTCTATTTTCTTTTTAGCTTGTATAACCAAGCTTTGAGCAGTTTCAGTTGACTTTTTGATATTACCCTGAGTAACATCATATAATTTAGATTCAGCTTTATCAAGTAAATTAAAAACATCTTTAGTTTCATCATAAGATTCTTCAATTATCTCAGTTGAAATTCTTATTAAACTTCTCTGAATATATTTTTGTAAAATAATTCTGGCGTGATACTCAATATGAGCTGATGAAGAAACTTTTTGAGTTAATTGAACCAAATAATATTCACCACCAGCCTTTTCAAGTTTACCATCAGATTTTAATTTAGATGAAACAGTTAATAGATCAATAGGTTCAGTATTTTCAAATAATTTAACAATACTTTGAAAAATATATTGGTGAGATTCTTTGTAGAACGCTTCAGAATGTAAAATATCTATAACTGCGTCTACACCTTTCTTGTCAATCATCATTGCACCCAATACAACTTCTTCTAAATCTATAGCTTGAGGTGGTAACTTTCCTTTTTCAAAAGGTACAACTTGAGGTGATTTGAAAGATCTCTCAAATGATGGCTTAATTTTCTCCATGTAACGAAGCTAAAAAAACATTAAATTAAAATACTATTTTTAATTAGGTTTAAACAAACAACCTGTTGTTAATAAGTATAAAAAAATGTTGATATCTATGGAATTATCCATCAAAGACACCCATTGAAGTAAACTTGTTCATTCTTTCAGAAATTAATTGATCTATATTCTTTTCTGATAAGATTGAGTACGAATTAAGAATTGCTTTTTTTACAGATTTAAAAATTTTCTCTCTATCATTATGAGCACCGCCAACAGGTTCGTTAATAATTTTATCAATTAGATGATTTCTTTTCATATCGTTGGGTGTCAATTTTAATGATTCAGCTGCCTTTTCTTTGTAATCCCAACTTCTCCATAAAATTGAAGAACATGATTCAGGTGATATAACGGAATACCAGGTATTTTCTAACATCATAACATGATCACCAATAGCGATACCCAGTGCACCACCAGAGGCTCCCTCACCTATAACTATTGAAATTATCTGAGTTTTCAAATTGAACATTTCAAAAATATTTCTTGCTATAGCTTCACCCTGACCTCTTTCTTCAGCTTCTAATCCAGGAAAAGCACCTGGTGTATCAATTAAAGTGACTATGGGTATATTAAATTTCTCTGCAGATTTCATTAATCTTAATGCTTTACGGTAACCCTCAGGATTTGCCATTCCAAAGTTTCTATATTGTCTAGTCTTGGTATTAAATCCTTTTTGCTGACCAATAAACAAAAAAGATTGATCATTTATTTTACCAAATCCACCTATCATAGCTTTATCATCACTAATATTTCGATCACCATGTAGTTCTAAGAAAGAACCATTAGTCAATGCTTTAATGTAATCTAAAGTATAAGGTCGTGAAGGGTGTCTAGATAACTGAACTCTTTGCCAAGGAGTAATATTTTTATAGATATCTTTTTTGGTAGATTCTATTTTTTTTAACAGCTTTTCACAAGTTTCAGAAACATCAACTTCACTCTTATCTCCGATTAACTTGCATTCTTCTAACTGCTCCTCGAGTTCTTTTAAAGGAGCTTCAAAATCTAAGTATTCCATATTAAAAAATGTATTCAAATATATAAATAATTAATAAAGATAATATTTACTTTTTTTTATTTAATTTGATAATTCCGTTCAATATGACAGAGATAAAAATTAATAAAAACCCTAAATAAAACTCAATAGACAATTCATTGTTTTCACCTAAAATTAAGATAGCTAAAACTATGCCGTAAACTGGTTCCATATTTATTGAAATCATAGTAGAATATGGGCTTAAATGTTTTAAAACATCCACAGAAACAACATATGCATAAGCTGTACAAATGATACCTAGAATTAAAAGCCATAACAAATCTGAATCATTAATTTTAAAAAAATTTTCACTGAAACCATCAATCATAAAGAGAACTAGTGAAATTAATATTACACCTCCAAGTAACTCATAAATTGATATAACTAAAGCCGATGATTCTGAAATTAATTTTCCATTTAATAAAGCAAAAACAACACTTAAAAAAACAGAAATAAGTGCATAAATTATTCCTTCCAAGTAATATAATTGAGACCTAAAAATTAATGACATTCCAATTACTACAATAACTCCAAGAACAACTTCGTATTTAATAATTTTTCTCTTATAAAAAAAAGGTTCTAAAAATGATGTAAAAAATGCACCTAAAGAAAGGACTGATAAAGTAATAGAGACATTTGAAACTTTAATTGCTTTAAAAAAAGTAATCCAATGTAGAGCAATTAAAACTCCAGCAAATAACATTTTTAAAAGAAGGGATTTTGATATAAAAATATTTATTCTCAGAAAAACAGATAAAATTAAAAGTACTACTAAAGCAATTGACATTCTGTACCATACCAATGACAATGAATCAATTGATATTAAAGAACCTAAAATTGCAGTAAATCCAAAAATGAATACTATAAAATGAAAGTGTATTAAACTTTTTAACTTACTTTTTTGCATTCTTTAGAAAATATAAAGCAAGAATTAAAAAAACAAAATTAGGAATCCATGCTCCTAGTATTGGAGATAAATTTGATTTATTAACCATAACAGCAAAAAACTTATCAAAAAAAACAAAAGTAAAAGCTGTAATAATTCCAAATGCAAGGTTTATTCCCATTCCCTCTCTTCTTTTAAATGATGAAACTGAAACTGCTAAAAGAGTTAAAACAAATGTCGAAAAAGGAATACTCCATCTCTTGTGTCTAACAAGTAAGTGATTATTAATTAAAGGTGATCCGCTTTTAATTTCTTGATTAATAAATTTATTTAATTCAAAGAAATTTTGAGTTTCTGCCATGTAATTTAGCGTTGAAAGCTCATCAATTTTAAATGAAAAAATTGTGTCTTTCAACCTCTTTTTTTCTATATACTGCTTATCATCTAAAAAACTTCTTTTGAAGTAATCTGTCATTCTGAAAATACTATCTTGTTCAACCCATCTAATATTTCGAGCTGTGATTTTATATTTTAAAGAATTATTTTCAAAATTTTCATAGGAAAAATCATATGCTAATTGTCTTGTTGGGTTATAACTGCTTACATATATAAAATCGTTTTCGTTTACCTGTTTATATATTTTGGATGTTTCTCTTGACTTTTTATTTTTCTTGAGGTACTTATATTGAAATTCATTATAATTCTTATTCTTTTCAGGAACTATAAACATACCCGAAAAAAGTGCAAATACTGCAATTATTAAAGATGAAATCATGAAAGGTTTAAGATATCTATTAAATGATATTCCAGAGCTAAGAATGGCTATTATTTCAGAATCATTAGCAATTTTTGATGTAAACCAAATAACAGCCAAGAAAACAAAAATTGGATAAAGAGTATTTCCAAAATACCAAACAAAATTTAAATAATAATCTACAATTTCATTCAAAGGAACATCAAATTCATTTAATTTATCTATTTTCTCTGAAAGATCAACTAAAATACCAATGGGTATAAATAGTAATAACATTGCGGCAAATGTTATCAAGTATTTTTTGATTATATAAAAATCTAGTATTTTCAAACTTATAATTTATTACTCATTTGTTTAACCATTAAGTTTTTCCATTCAAGAAAATCACCTTCTATAATATGAGTTCGCGCCTCTCTAACTAACCACATATAAAATGCTAAGTTATGAATTGTAGCGATTTGTCTGCCTACAGACTCTTTGACAGTAAACAAATGTCTTAAATATGCTTTTGAATAATAACTGTCAACATAAGAATGATTACCATCATCAATATTACTAAAGTCATTTTTCCATTTTTCATTTTTAATATTTATTGTTCCATGTGCTGTAAACAACATCCCGTTTCTAGCATTTCTTGTTGGCATAACACAATCAAACATATCGACTCCTAAAGAAATATTTTCAAGTAAATTTATAGGAGTCCCTACACCCATTAAATATCTTGGTTTATTTACTGGTAACACATTACATACAACTTCTGTCATTGCATACATTTCCTCTGCGGGTTCTCCAACTGATAAACCACCAATTGCATTTCCTAAAGCATTTGTTTCAGCAATGTATTCAGCAGACTGAATTCTAAGATCTTTGTAAACACTTCCTTGAACAATAGGAAACAGGGTTTGAGAATAGCCATGAATAGGATCATTACTATTAAATTCATTGAAACATCTTTTTAACCACCTGTGAGTCATATGCATAGATTTTTTTGCATAATTATAATTGCATGGATAAGGGGTGCATTCATCGAATGCCATGATTATATCTGCACCAATTGATTGTTGAATACTAATAGCTCTTTCAGGTGTAAAAAAATGATAAGAACCATCAATATGAGATTTAAATTTAACTCCCTCTTCTTTTATTTTTCTATTTGCAGAAAGTGAATAAACTTGATAGCCTCCACTATCAGTCAAAATGGGTGATTTCCAATTCATAAACTTATGAATACCCCCAGCATTTGATATAACTTCTGGACCTGGTCGTAAGTAAAGATGATAGTTGTTAGCTAAAATTATATCAGGGTTAATCTCATCTTTTAAAACCTTTTGATCAATACCTTTAACAGTAGCAGCTGTACCAACAGGCATGAAAATTGGAGTATTGATTGTCCCATGATCAGTTTTAATTTTACAAGCTCTAGCTTTAGTCTTTGGGTCAGTGTGTTCTAGTGAAAATTTCATATAATGATTTCAAAGATAACGATATCGAGTTATTAAAATAATCTATTATTAATTGTTAATTAAAAATGTATTTATTTATCAAATTTTGTTTGTATTAGTTCAGTATATATCTAAATTTATTTTTATAAAATTTCACGATGAATTATACACTAGATGAGTTAAGTACTCAAGTAAGAAGAGACGTTCTTAGAATGGTTCACAAGGTAAATTCTGGTCACCCTGGTGGTTCCCTAGGATGTACAGAGTTTTTGGTGGCTTTGTACAGTAAAATCATGAACAGAAAAGACAATTTTGAAATGAACGGAATAGATGAAGATATTTTCTTTTTATCTAATGGACATATTTCTCCAGTCTTATACAGTGTGTTAGCTAGAACTGGATATTTTCCTATAGATGAATTAAATACTTTTAGGTTATTAAACTCAAGGCTGCAAGGCCACCCAACAACTCATGAAGGCCTTCCAGGTGTTAGAATTGCATCAGGATCATTGGGACAGGGACTGTCCGTTGCAATTGGAGCAGCAGAAGCTAAAAAACTTAACAAGGATAAAAATCTAATATATTCTCTTCACGGAGACGGTGAACTACAAGAAGGTCAAAATTGGGAGGCAATAATGTATGCATCTGCAAAAAAAATTGATAATTTAATTGCCACTGTAGATTTAAATGGAAAGCAAATAGATGGATCAACTGATGATGTTTTACCCATGGGTAGTTTAAAGACAAAATTTGAAGCATTTGACTGGAAAGTTATTGAAATTGAAAATGGTAACAATATTAATGATGTTTTAAAGGGAATGGAAAAAGCAAAATCACTAACAGGAAAAGGTAAACCAATTTGTATTTTGTTAAAAACTATGATGGGTAATGGAGTAGATTTTATGATGCATACCCATGCATGGCATGGTAAAGCACCTAATGACGAGCAGTTAAAATCTGCTCTTTCTCAAAACAAAGAAACAATTGGTGACTATTAAATCTTTAATTAAATGAAAAACTACACATATACAGAAAAAAAAGATACCAGAAGTGGTTTTGGAGCTGGACTAGCTGAGCTAGGACGCACAAACCCCAACGTCGTTGCACTTTGTGCAGACCTAATAGGATCTTTAAAAATGAATAAATTTATTGAAGAAAATCCTGAAAGATTTTTCCAGGTAGGTATAGCTGAAGCTAACATGATGGGTATTGCAGCTGGACTTACAATAGGAGGAAAAATTCCATTTACGGGTACTTTTGCAAATTTTTCAACTGGAAGAGTTTACGATCAAATTCGTCAATCAATTGCTTATTCAGGAAAAAATGTTAAAATTTGTGCTTCTCATGCTGGAGTTACATTGGGAGAAGATGGAGCAACTCATCAAATTCTTGAAGATATTGGGCTTATGAAAATGCTTCCAGGAATGGTAGTAATTAACCCCTGCGATTATAATCAAACCAAAGCAGCTACATTGGCTATTGCAGATTATTTTGGTCCAGTTTATTTAAGGTTTGGAAGGCCAGCTGTCCCTGTTTTTACCGATCAAAATCAAACTTTTGAAATTGGAAAAGCAGTTCATATGATTGAAGGAAATGATGTTACTATAGTAGCTACAGGTCATTTAGTTTGGGAAGCTATTGAAGCTTCTAAGGTTCTGTTAGAAAAAGGTATTTCTGCTGAATTAATTAATATTCACACCATTAAGCCTTTAGACATTAATGCCATACTAAAATCCGTTGCTAAAACTAGATGTGTAGTATCAGCTGAAGAACATAATTACTTAGGTGGATTAGGCGAAAGCATTTCTAGAATTTTAGTTAAAAACGATCCAGTTCCCCAAGAATTTGTAGCTACAAATGATACTTTTGGTGAATCTGGCACTCCAAAACAATTAATGGAAAAATATGGCATTGATTCTAAGGCCATTATCAATTCTTGTTTAAAAGTCATTAAAAGAAAATAAATGAAATTTTGTAATGTAATTATTTTACTTATTTCTTTCAATTTGTTTTCTCAATTTGAATATGGTTTAAAAGGTGGAATTAATTTTAACAGTAATATAAATCTTAATGCAGAAATAGAATCTATTGATAATGCTATAAATATTTTTGAATCTAGAAATGGCGCTCATATCGGAGGTTTTATTAAGCTTTCTTTAGGAAATTTTTTTATTAGACCTGAACTTACATACTCAAAAATTAAAAATTCCTATAACATACCTTATGTACTTGTAAAAACTGAGAATATAATCACTGAATTTTCTCAGAACAAAATTGATATTCCTGTAATGTTAGGCTACAAGTTTTATAATCTTATAAATATTTTTGCTGGACCAAGATTTGAATATCTCGGGAAAGTTGAGTTTGAGAGTTTGAAGATAGATGAACTAAAAAACAAGTTCAAAACTGGCCTCCAATATGGTATTGGAGTAAAGTTTGGAAATATTGAAGTTGATGTTAGGGCTGAAAGGAGTTTTACTAAAAATGAAATAAAATTTATGGAAAATCAAATTGGGGAAAAGAATCAATATATCTCAACCCAAGGCAAACTGTATCTTCTTGGAGTTTCTTATTACTTTTAATTACTCATCATTATCCAGATAGTCAGGAATTCCATCTCCATCTGAATCATCAGCAACTCCGTCACCATCTACGTCATATTCGTCTTTTGTTAAAATTCCATCCCCGTCATCATCTCTGTCTCTGTAATTAGGTATATTATCAGAATCAGTATCATCATTAATAAAAATATGATCACCATCTAGATCCTCATCAATAGTGTTAATACCATCAGAATCATGGTCTGTTGTATTTAATGTATGAAGATTAATTTGAAAAATTAAGGGAGAATAAGCCGATAAAGATAAAGTTCCATTTTCGTAGTAACCCAGTGCAGAAGGCATAATTACAAAACCAATACCAAAATTATTAAACTCATAAGTTCCATTAGTGTTGGTAGAAATTTCCCCTCTTTTTAACAATGAACTAAACTCGCCGAATCCTCTTACTGTAGATGTATTGTCAAGCCAAATAGGATTTTTTCTGTTATCAAAACTTGTATTGCCAAGTGTTAAGCCTTTGTATGAAACAAAAACAGAGTCAGCAACAGATGGATTTGCTCCACTTCCTTCGCGGTTAATGACATAGTACATATTGTGAGGAACTACTTGATCATTTTCATCAATTAGATTTATAGTTAAAGTGGATACTTGGTCAAAAATCGGTGTTTTATCGAGATTATCGCCTGCAATAGTATCAATACTTAGTTCAACTGAAGAATTAGATGACAAAGAGTTAAAATCTTCATAATTATAAAAATGAGTTTTCATAAACTCTACAATAGAATCATTTTCTTTAGTGTACTGATCCATTAACGGTTCGGCTGGAACAATATCTGTGTCATCATCACTACTTCCTGAACAAGAGTAAAATAAAATGATAAAGGATAAAATATATATTGAGCTTCTTATAATTTTATTCATTAAAAATAAATATGCCGCAAGATACAATTTTCTTATATTTCTACTATACTTTAGATATTAATTTTGTAAAATGAGAATTGACCTGTTTTTGTGGTATTCTAGAATTTTTAAATCAAGAACAATTGCTAGTAATTCATGTAAAAAAGGACATGTTAAATTGAACGATAAATCAATTAAACCATCATACGAAGTGTTTATTGGTAGTGTTTTTACAGTTAAAAAAAATCAAATTCTAAATAAATATGAAATTTTAGATCTTCCCACATCAAGAGTAGGTGCAAAAATTTTAGATTTATATTTAAAAGATATTACTCCAAGATCTGAAAAAGAAAAGAAGGAAACACTATTAAAGATTAAAAACAATTTCAAATTCAAAGGAAAACCTAGTAAAAAAGAAAGAAGGGATATAAACGACTTTCTAAATGAATAATTATCTTTAATAAAAATATTGTTTTGAAAAATATAATTTTAAATCATAATAAAATAAACAAAATTGTTAGAAGATTAGCTTATCAAATTCTTGAGAGCAATATAAATTCAACTGAAATAATTTTAATTGGCATTCACCAGAACGGATATAATTTATCAAAAATTATATTTGAAGAATTAAAAACTATTACTGAAATTAAAACAGAACTATTTTTTGTTAAAATCAATAAAAAATCTCCACTAAAAAATATTGTTTTTGAATGTGAAAAGGAATATTTAAAAAATAAATCTATAGTTTTAATTGATGATGTATTAAACACTGGTAAAACTCTGATTTATTGTACAAAAAGTTTATTAGATGTTGAGTTAAATAGTTTCAAAACAGTGGTTTTGATTGATAGAAATCATAAAAAATTTCCGATAAAAGTTGATTACAAAGGGATGTCTGTTTCCACTTCAATAGCTGATCACATTGAATTAATTTTTGAGAAAAACAATATTCACGCTTTGATCAAATAAGTTTTTTTAATATTTGATTACATATATTTTCAAGGTCATTGTCGTTTCCATCAATAATGTGATTTGACTTTCTATAGTAAACCATTCTTTCAAAAAGATGTTTTGAAATGAACTCCTTTAATTTATTAATATCATTTATTGATTTTATAAGTGGACGAGAATCCTTCTCATAAAACAAGCGATTCGCTAGAGTACTAACAGTCGTATTTATAAAAAAAACATTGGATGATGAATTTAATATGAATTGCATGTTTTCAAAATAACAGGGAGTTCCTCCACCGATTGAAATAATAATCTTCTTTTTTTGCATTAATAATTTTTCTAAAAATGCTTTTTCAATTTCTCTAAATTTAATTTCACCTTTAGAATTAAAAATTTCAGGAATAGTCATGTTATGTTTTGTCTCAATATATTTGTCAAGATCAATAAAAGGGATATTAATTATTGTACTTAATTTTCTAGCAATTGTAGATTTACCACAACCCATGTAACCCAGAACTATAACATGCGAATTTATCATTTTTCTTTCTGATTAAATTGAACCATCAGTTTTCACAAATTTATAAGAAATTCTCTTTGATTAATAAATTTATTGAACCTATATTTGCAGCCTCTAATAATTAAGACTTGGTAGCTCAGCTGGTAGAGCATCTCCCTTTTAAGGAGAGGGTCCTGGGTTCGAACCCCAGCCAAGTCACAATAGACCTGGTAGCTCAGCTGGTAGAGCATCTCCCTTTTAAGGAGAGGGTCCTGGGTTCGAGCCCCAGCCAGGTCACTTCTCAATTTTTGCGCACGTGGCGGAATTGGTAGACGCGCTAGGTTGAGGGCCTAGTGGGAGTTAATCCCGTGGAGGTTCAAGTCCTCTCGTGCGCACAAACATTAAATTTAATGAGTAAAAAAATTTCAATTATAGGTTCAGGGTTTTCTTCTCTAGCTTCTGCCTGTTATTTAGCAAAACAAGGTTATGAAGTTTCGGTTTATGAAAAAAATAATTCCCTAGGTGGAAGAGCAAGACAATTTAAAAAAGAAGGATTTACTTTTGATATGGGTCCAAGCTGGTACTGGATGCCTGATGTATTTGATAAGTTTTTCGATGATTTTGGAAAAAAAACATCTGATTACTATACCCTAAAAAAATTGAATCCAGCATACAAAGTGTTTTTTGGTAAAAATGATTTTATAGAAATAGAAGATTCTTTAGAAAAGATCAAAAAAGTTTTTGAAAAACACGAAAAAGGCAGCTCTATTGCATTAGAAAAATTCATGGCAATTGCAAAAGACAATTATGCAATAGCTGTAACTGATCTTTTATACAAAATGCCCGGATTAAGCCCCCTTGAGTTAATAACAAAAAAAACAGTATTAAAAGCAGGTTCATTTTTAAGTAATATAAGAAAAGAAGTAAGAAAAAGATTTAAAAACAAAAAACTTAGATTACTTCTTGAATTTCCAGTTTTGTTTCTTGGTGCAAAATCTTCAAATACTCCAGCCTTTTATAGTTTTATGAACCATGCTGATTATGGTTTAGGAACATGGCAACCAAAAAATGGTTTTTATGATGTTGTTTTAGCAATGGTAGAACTTGGCAAATCACTAGGAGTTAAATATTATGTTGACCATGAGGTAACATCAATAAATATTGTTGAAAAGAAAGTTAATTCCATTACAATAAATAATAAAAAAATAAAAAGTGACATAGTAGTTTCAGGAGCAGATTACGCTCACACAGAAACTCTATTTAGTAATAAATTTCGTCAATATTCAAAAAAATATTGGTCAAAGAGAACATGGGCACCATCCTCTTTATTATTTTATGTAGGTTTTGACAAAAAACTTAAAAACGTATCTCACCACAACCTATTTTTTGATACTGATATTGACAATCACGCAAGGAATATTTACGATATTTCTAATTGGCCAAAAGACCCCCTATTTTATGCTAATTTCACCTCAGTTACCAATCCAAAAACAGCACCAAAGGGCTGTGAAAATGCATTTTTTTTAATTCCAATTGCAACAAATTTAGATGATAACAATGATGTAAGAGAAAAGTATTTTGAAATTATTATTAAAAGATTAGAGAGTTTGACTAGTCAAACCCTTAAGAAAAACATCATTTTTAAAACGAGCTATTGTGTAAATGATTTCAAAAAAGATTACAATTCATATGGAGGTAATGCTTATGGATTGGCTAACACACTTTTACAAACTGCTTTTTTAAGACCAAAAATTAAAAGTAAAAGACTTAAAAATTTGTATTTTAGTGGTCAGCTTACTGTTCCAGGACCCGGAGTTCCACCAGCAATAGTTTCTGGAAAGCTTGTTAGTGACTTAATTGCCAGTAATGAAAAAACTATTTGACCAAGTATCTGAAAGTTGTTCTAGGATTGTTACTGAATCTTACAGTACATCATTTACTCTTGCAACAAAAATGTTAGATAGCTCAATTAGACAAGATATTTACAATATATATGGCTTTGTAAGATTTGCAGACGAAATTGTTGATAGCTTTCATAATTACGACAAAAAAGAGCTCTTAAATCTTTTTGAAAAAGATTTAAAAAAATCCATTGAAGACAAAATAAGCCTTAATCCTATTTTAAATTCTTTTCAAAAAACAATACATAATTATCAAATTGATTATGGATTAGTTGACAGTTTTTTAAATAGCATGAAGTTAGATTTAGACAAAAAAAAATATCTAACTAAAAAAGAATTTAATCAATACGTTTATGGTTCAGCTGATGTAGTTGGATTGATGTGCTTAAAAGTATTTGTTAAAGGAAATAAAAATCAGTACGATGACTTGAGGCCGTATGCTATGTCCTTAGGTTCAGCTTTTCAAAAAGTTAACTTTTTGAGAGACCTTAAGGCTGATCATGACGGTTTAAATAGGAGTTATTTTCCAAATCTTAACATAGATGAGTTTGACGAACCATCCAAAAAAATCATTTTAGATGAAATTGATAAAGATTTTAAACACGCATTAAAAGGTATTTTTAAACTTCCTTCATCTGCCAGATTTGGAGTTTATACTGCCTATAAATACTATCTAAAATTATTAAATAAATTAAGAAAAACACATCCATTAAAAATAAAATCAACGAGAATAAGGGTTCCAAACTATCAAAAAGTTAATGTTTTGGCCAGATCATATGTTCGATACAGACTTAATATTTTATAAATGTATACAGCTCTTTGGATTTTTACTGTTTTAACAACTTTTTGTTTTATGGAATTTGTTGCATGGTTTTCACATAAATATATTATGCATGGATTCTTATGGTTCCTACACAAAGATCACCATAAAAAAGATCATGATTCTTGGTTTGAAAGAAATGATATGTTTTTTCTGCAATACGCAGCTATAAGTATATTTTTTACTGTTCTTTGGGGTGAATATGGTTTTTGGCTTGGTCTACCAATTGCTATAGGTATTTTTATGTATGGTTTAGCCTATTTCATAGTTCACGATATTTTTATTCATCAAAGATTCAAAATTTTTAGAAATATTGACAATAAGTACGCCAGAGGCGTTAGAAGAGCTCATAAAATTCACCATAAACATTTAGGGAAAAAAGATGGTGAATGTTTTGGAATGCTTATAGTTCCAAGAAAATATTTTAAATAAGTGCCATTTCGATAGCTGCAATAGCTGCTTCAGTTCCTTTATTTCCGTATTTACCTCCACTCCTATCGATAGATTGCTGAATATTATCGTCAGTTAGCACACAGAAAATAACGGGGCATTTATCTAATAAATTTAAATCTTTAATTCCATTTGATGTAGCATTACAAATAAAATCAAAATGCTTAGTCTCTCCCTTAATGACACTACCAATAGCTATAACAGAATCGTAGTTTTTATTTTGTAAAGTTTTGCACCCATAAATCAATTCAAAACTTCCAGGAACATGTAATATATCAATATCTTCTTTGTTAACTCCTTTATTGTAAAGTAATTCCAAACAACCATTTAATAAGTTGGTAGTTATTTCACTGTTCCATTTTGAAACAACAATTCCAAATTTAAGATTTTTTGCAGATGGTATCTTTTCTAGATCTAAATTTTTGAGATTATTATTAGAGCTAGACATTAAATTTTATTTTAATGAGTTTTTTTGAATTTGAATATCAATCAAAAATGATTCTGAGGATTTAGGATAGTCTTCTTTAATTTTGGAGTAATACTTAGTAGCTAAGCTATTTTTTTCTAAAATTGAGGATATATTTGCTGCTTTCAAAAGAAATTTTGGTGCAGTAAAATTATTTTCAGAAACATTAAAAGCAGATTCGTAATAATCAAGAGCTTCCTCAAGCTGATTTAACTCAGCAAATGAATCAGCAATTCCACCCAAAGCTAATGCGGATAAAATTTCATCATCACTATCAAAATTCTTTAAATGATCGATTGCATTTTCAAAGTCATTTAAATTATAGTATGCCATTCCTGCACTGTAATAAGCAAGGTTTGAAGCTTTAGTTCCACTATAATTTTCTATGATATCTAAAAATCCATATTTACCTTCACCTCCATTAAGAGAGAGTAAAAATAAGGAATCGCTATTTTCTGCATCAACTAGCGCTTGACTAAAATAATTTTGGGCAGTAAAAAGTTCATTATTTGCTTCATCTGATTTAGGTTCTAAAATTAAACTTGAGTAGCCCAAGAAACCTAAAACAAGTACAACAACAGTTATAACAAATCCAACAATATAATTTTGATATTTAGCTACTATTTTTTCAGTAGATGAGGCGCTTTGATCAAGAGTATCAAAAACTTCAGCTGTAGTACTTTGATTTTTATCTAAATCTTTAGTTTTTCGTTTGAATCCCTTTTTTTTATATGTTGCCATAATAATTTATAATAATGCGTAAAAATAAAATTTTATTCCAATGAATTAAGGATAAAAACTAATTATTTTTACATAATTTGCATTCTTTACAATAATTTCTGTAAAATATCTTATGAATTCTCTTTATCTAGAAAATATAACTGTTGTAAACTATAAAAATATAGTGAATAAGGTATACGATCTTGATAAAAATATAAATTGTTTTGTTGGTGACAATGGAGTTGGCAAAACCAATATTTTAGATTCAATTTATCATTTATCAGCAGGAAAAAGTTATTTTAATTCCATAAGTTCTCAAACTATCAAACATGATGAAAATTATATGTTTGTAGAAGGAATATTTAATAAAAACGCTCAGCAGGAAAATATTATTTGTAGTCTCAAAAGAGGAAAAAAGAAAACAATAAAAAGAAATGGTAAAATTTATAAAAAATTTTCTGAACATGTTGGTTTGATTCCTCTCGTCATGATTTCACCATCTGATCGAGACTTAATTCAAGAGGGCAGCTCTCTGCGAAGAAAGTTTATTGACAGCATAATCTCTCAAAACAATAAAATTTATTTAAATAATCTTATCGATTACAACAAAGTTTTAAATCAACGAAATGCCTTATTAAAATTTTTTGCTAAGACAAATACATTTGATTTAGACAATATTTTAATTTATGACAACCAATTGTCCCAATTAAGTATTCCAATTCATGAAATTAGAAAAAAGTTTTTTGAAAATTTCTACCCAGTTTTTAAAAAACATTATAATTCTATAAGTCAAAACAAAGAATTGATTAACATCAATTATCAAAGTCAATTAGATCATGAATCTTTAGAAAATTTGCTAAAGAACAGTATTAATAAAGATAGAATAATTCAATATACAAGTTGTGGTGTCCATAAAGATGATCTTATAATGGAAATAAACGACTACCCTATCAAAAAATATGGAAGTCAAGGACAACAAAAATCATTTTTAATTGCATTAAAGCTAGCACAGTTTGATTATTTAAAAACCGAGAGTAATTCTTCTCCAATTCTTCTTTTAGATGATATTTTTGATAAATTAGACAATAAAAGAGTTAAACAATTAATTCAATTAGTAAATAACAAATTATTTGGTCAAATATTTATTTCAGATACTGACTTTGAAAGAACGAATAAAATTCTTAAGGAGATTGATTCAACTCACAAAATTTTTAAGTTATGAAAAGAAATTTTGAATCTAAAAGCCTAAAAAACGTTATCGGAAATATTATCGATAGTTCAAATAAATTGAATTCAGGACTTAACAATATTAAAGTACAAAACTTATGGAGAGAGGTTATGGGAAACAATGTTAATTCATATACTAATGAAATAGTTTTGAAAAAAAATACCCTTTATGTAAATCTTAGTTCATCTGTATTGAGACAAGAATTAAGTTTTGGAAAACAAAAAATAGTTGACCTTTTAAATAAAGAACTAGGAAAAACTGTTATTAAGAAAATTGTCTTAAGATAAAATTTCTTCAGAGCTAAAATGAAAAGCTCCCTCAATTTCTGCATTTGCATCACTATCAGAACCATGAACAGCATTTTCGCCCATTGAAGTTGCATATAAATTTCTAATAGTACCTTCTTTTGCTTCGGATGGATTTGTCGCTCCAATCAATTTTCTAAATTCTTCAACAGCGTTATTTTTTTCAAGAATTGCAGCAACGATAGGACCTCTGCTCATGAAAGCTACTAGTTCACCGAAAAAGGGACGTTCATTGTGAACTTCATAAAATTTTTCTGCTTTTTCTTTACTAAGTTTTGTCAATTTCATTGCAACAATTTTAAATCCTGCATTATTTATTTTTTCCAAAATTGCACCTATGTGACCATTCTCTACTGCGTCAGGTTTAATCATTGTAAAAGTTCTATTATTCATTTTTATAATTTTTTTGCAAACCTAAGAAAAAAATGAATTCGATTGAATGAACATTATTCGTATTTTTATGAATTAATGAATATTTCTATAATCGGGACTGGAAACTTGGCATTTCACTTTAGTGAAATTTTTATCTCAAATATTGATATTAATTTGATTGAAATATTTGGAAGAAAAAAAACTCTTCCAAAAGAGTTTAATAATTCAATAAATTATTGTAATTGCTTAAAGAAGCTAAAAGAGGCAGATTTTTACATAATATGTGTATCAGATGATTACATAAAAAAGATTTCTAAAAAAATAACAACCAAAAGAAATAATATTGTATTACATTGTTCTGGATCAACAAAAATGGATGTTTTATCAGATCACTTATCTCATGGAGTTTTTTATCCTCTCCAGACTTTTAGTAAAGAAAAAAAAATAAGTTTTAAAGAAATTCCAATTGCTATTGAGAGTAATTCAGATGAGAATTTAAAAAAGATTAGAAAACTTGGATTATTATTATCAGATAAAGTGTTAATGGCATCAAGTAGTCAAAGATTAGCAATTCATGTTTCCGCAGTATTTGCCAACAACTTTGCCAATTACATGAGAGTTATAGCCGACGAAATATTAAAGTCCAATAGCATAGATATTAATATTTTAAACCCATTGACTATAGAAACTACAGAAAAGTTAAAATTCTTAAATTCAAAAAATGCTCAAACTGGTCCTGCAATTAGAAATGATATAAAAACAATAAAAAAACACTTACATTTATTAAAAGGTACGAATCACTTTAAAATTTATGAAACTATATCAAAAGAAATAACAAAATTAAACAATGAACTATAAAGAAAAGCTTAATGAAATCAATACATTTATTTTTGATATTGACGGTGTTTTTACTGACGGAACAATTGTAGTTGATAGTCAAGGTAATGAGTCAAGATGTTTTAATACTAAGGATGGGATTGCTGTTAAACTAGCAACTGAACTTGGTTACAATGTAGCAATAATTACTGGAGCAAATAATTTAGGTATAAAAGCTAGATTAAATAGACTTGGGGTTGTTAATGTTTATATAAATTCCAGCGATAAAGTTAAAGATCTTAAAGACTACAGTTCCAAAAATAATATTGATTTAAATAAAACAATGTACATGGGTGATGACCTTCCTGATGTATTTCCTATGAAATTAGTTTATTTAAAAGCATGTCCATACAATTCTAGTCCTGAAGTAAGAGAAATTGCTGATTATATTTCTGATAAGAATGGTGGGAAAGGATGTGTCAGAGATATTATAGAACAAACTCTTCGTGTACAAGGCAAGTGGAAATTAAATGAAAAAAATCAAAATATTTAGTCAATGTTTTCAAAAAAATTTGACGATTGTAATGTTTTATTAGCATCACGTTCCAAACGAAGACACGAACTACTAAAACAAATGGGAGTCAAATTTAAAATTATTGATCAAAGTATAGATGAATCATTTCCAAACTCTTTAAAAGAAAATAACATAACTGAGTACCTAGCAAAAAAAAAATCAATACCAATTGTAAATAAATTAAAAAAAAACGATTTACTTATAACATGTGACACTATTGTCTGGCATAAAAATAATGCTCTGGGTAAACCAAAGTCTAGAAAAGAAGCCTTTGATATGATAAAATCTTTAGAAAACACTTCACATGTTGTAATTAGCTCTATTTGTCTTTCAACAATAAAAAGTCAAGTTCTTGTGAGTGATAGAACCACTGTTTATTTTGATAATCTATGTGAAGATGATTTACTTTATTATACAAAAAAATCAGATGTTTTAGATAGAGCAGGAAGTTATGGTATCCAAGATTATATCGGCCACATTGGAATAAAAAAAATTGAAGGGTCTTACAGCAACGTGCTTGGGTTTCCAACAAATTTATTTGTTAAAACTATAAATTCAATGAATTTATGAAATGGCTTAAGCCATATAATATAATTTTATTACTTAATATATTGTATATTATATTTTTTGTAATTCTGACTAATAATTATTCCTAGTTATGTCCTCAATTGATTGGTTTATTCTAATTAGTACAATTTCCTTTATTGTTGGCTATGGAGTTTATAAAACTAGAAAATTTAATACAATAAAAGACCACCTCAAAGGGGGTGGGACAGCTAATTGGTTAACAGTAGGTTTATCTGTAATGGCTACTCAAGCTAGTGCTATTACTTTCTTATCGACGCCAGGTCAGGCTTTTGATGAAGGTATGGGTTTCGTACAATTTTATTTTGGACTCCCACTAGCCATAATTGTAATTTGTCTGGTTTTTATTCCAATTTACCACAAACTTAAAGTTTATACAGCTTACGAATATTTAGAGCAAAGATTTGATAGAAAGACTAGAACCTTAGCCTCAATCTTATTTTTAATACAAAGAGGATTAGGGGCTGGAATAACAATTTTTGCACCAGCTATTATTTTATCTACAATATTAGGTTGGGATTTAAAAATATTAATTTTTACTATTGGACTTTTAGTAATTATCTATACTGTAAGTGGTGGAACAAAAGCAGTAAGTATAACCCAAAAACAACAAATATTTGTTATTATGAGTGGTATGATAATAGCATTTTTCCTAATATTAAACTCATTTCCTGAAAACGTCAACTTTAATAATGCTTTAAAGCTGGCCGGTCTAGGTGGAAAAATGGAAATAGTAGATTTTTCTTTTGATATCGAAAAAAAATATACTTTTTGGAGTGGTATTACTGGTGGATTTTTTTTAGCACTTTCTTATTTCGGAACTGATCAAAGTCAAGTCCAAAGGTACTTGTCGGGTAAAAGTATTAAAGAAAGTCAATTAGGCTTAATGTTTAATGCTGTTTTAAAGATTCCTATGCAATTCTTTATTTTATTGACTGGGGTAATGGTCTTTGTTTTTTTTGAATTTAATGATACACCCATAAACTTTAATCCACAGGTAACAAATTATTTAGAACAAGTTCAAAACAAAGATTATATAATTGAAAAAGAAAAATTCATTTCATTGAGAAAAGAAAAAAGAGAAACTCAGTTAAAATATATAAAAAACAATAAACTGTTAAATTCCAATTCTCTTGACAAAAAGATTGTTGAATTACATGCTAATGAAAAGAAAATACGACAAAATGTAAAAACAATTACAAATGAAATAGCCCCCTCCTCCATTGAGTCAAATGATTTAGATTATATTTTTATTTTTTTCATTTTAAACTATTTACCCAAAGGATTAATTGGATTATTACTTGCCGTAATTCTTAGCGCAGCTATGTCATCAACAGCATCTGAACTTAATGCATTATCTACAACAACGGTTATAGATTTATATAAAAGAAATCACGTAGTAAAAAAATCTGATAATCATTATTTAAAAGCATCAAAATGGTTTACAGTAATGTGGGGAATAATTGCCATAATATTTGCAAGCATTGGAAGGTTATTTGAGAATTTAATTGAACTAGTTAATTTAATTGGGTCACTTTTTTATGGTACTGTTTTAGGAATTTTTATTGTTGCTTTTTTCTTCAAGAAAATTAAAGGAAATGAAGTGTTTTATTCGGCATGCTTATCACAAATTTTGATATTTTTTATATATGGATATTTTGAAATTGGCTACTTGTGGTTAAACTTTATTGGAGCGATTATGACTATAATATTTTCAAATATCTCAAAAAAATAAAAATTATTTTTCACTTAGTCTCCTGTAAATAATTTCTAAACTATTTATTCCATCTACTGCTTTACTTTCTATTGCCCTTTTATATCCAGTTTCTGCGTACTCTAATGCTTTGTTTAATTTACCCGCTTTTTCATAAATCAATGCTTTATATCTTAAATGCCAATATCTTAAATTATCAGAATCTTTATATGCTTTATTAATCCATTCCATTGCTTTTTCAATATCAATATCTTCTTCAAAGTAGTACATTGCTGCTCTACTGTAGTCGTTCGAGGATGGATTATTATTCATTACATTATTAATGTTATTAATCATCTTATCTTTAGTTAAAGCATCAATATTATATATAGCTAATTTATTATCCCACATTATATTAAGAGTTGATCCATTATTAGAAATATTTTCAAAAGAAATTGTAAATGTTTCTACAGTGTTTGGCAAATCAATAAAATCGCTCGATACCCTTGCTATCACTTTAGATTTATCAAAAGTTGGAAGTGAACCCCACGCATCAGTTTTTTCGTAAATAACTAAATCTAGTGTTGATTCTGTTGGGACAGAGTACAAGTGATATTCACCGGCACTAATCAATTGATTATTAATTTTTACATAATCAGAAAATGAAATAGTTGTTGGATTATTTGCACCTGTTCTCCAAATTTTATTATATGGAACTAAACCACCAAAAATTTCTCTACTTTTTTTTGAGGGTCTAGAATAATCTAGATTTACACTAACAAGACCAATGATTTGTGAAATATTTGATCTTGGACTTGCGTTAGGAGATTTTAGTTGTGCGAAGGATGATGTTACAATAATCAGTGACAATAATAGAAGGAATGATTTTTTTTTCATGTTTTGAAGGTTGGTATACTTTTTGAAAGTTATAAATAAATTTAAAAAATTGAAATTATATCAAATTAAAACAAGTCAAAAACTTCCAATAACCATTGAAAAAGCTTGGAATTTTTTGAGCAACCCAAAAAATCTTGCTGAAATAACGCCCGCATACATGAATTTTCGAATATTGAGTGGCGCTGATAAGAAAATTTTCCCTGGTCAAATAATTCAATACAAAGTTAGTCCAATACTAGGATTAAATCTTAAATGGGTTACCGAAATTACTCATGTAGTAGATAAAGAATACTTTGTTGACGAGCAAAGGTTTGGTCCATATTCCCTATGGCACCACAAACATTTTATCAAAGAAATTGATGGAGGAATTGAAATGGTTGATATTGTTGATTACAAACTACCATTTGGTATTTTAGGACAATTGGTACATCCAATTTTTGTTAAAAATAAACTAAAACAAATATTTGAATTTAGAGAAAATAAACTTAACCAACTTTTTGGAAAACTTTAAGACAATGAAAAAAAATATATTATTTATCGGAGGATCGACTGGAATAGGATTAGAAACAATAAGACTTGTTCAAGACGACTACAATGTCTATGTAGCTTCAAGAAATAAAGAAAATTTAAAAGATTTAAATATAAATTACATAAAATATGATGCGACTGCTTCAGATTTTAATGATGAATTGATTCCTGAAGAATTACATGGTTTTGTTTATTTACCTGGAAGCATAAATTTAAGACCATTTAGAAGTATTAAATCTACAACTTTTGAAGAAGATCTAAATATTAATTTTCTGTCTATGGTTAAAATTTTACAGAAAGTAATTAATAACTTAAAAAAATCTGGAAATTCAAGTATAGTTTTATATAGCACAGTAGCTGTTAAGGTAGGGATGCCGTTTCATACTAGTGTTTCAGCTTCTAAAGGTGCTATTGAAGGCTTTGCAAGATCCTTGGCTGCCGAATATGCACCTGGCATTAGAGTAAATGTAATAGCGCCATCATTAACTGATACTCCAATGGCATCAAGATTTCTAAACAATGATCTAAAAAAAGAAAAAGTTGGTGAAAGACATCCATTAAAAAGGTGTGGAAACCCTGTAGATATCGCAAATTCAACTGCCTTTTTATTAAGTGATAAAAGTTCTTGGGTTACTGGTCAAACATTTGGTGTAGATGGTGGTATGTCAATTATTAATCTTGGATAATTGAATAAAAAAATATCCATATTTTGGTTTAGAAGAGATCTAAGATTAGATGATAACTGTGGACTATTTCATGCACTAAACAATGACCACCCAGTATTACCTATTTTCATTTATGATCACAATATCATTAGCAAATTAAAAGATAACGATCACAGACTGTTTTACATTAATCAGTCTATTGAGAAAATGAACATTGTATTACAAAAAAATAATAAATCGATACACTGTATGGAGGGTAAACCTTTTGATGTTTTTTCTGAACTAATAAAAAAATACAGAATAAATAAAGTCTATACTAACAGAGACTATACCCCTTACTCAAAAAAAAGAGATAAATCTATTAGTAAATTTTTAATTAATAATAATATTGAATTTATTGATTTCAAGGACCATGTGTTATTTGAAAAAAATGAAATAACTAAGGATGACGGTTCTCCCTACAGGGTATATACTCCTTATTCAAAGAAATGGATAAAAAAAATGAACGAGTTAGGAGTTCAAGAGTATAATTCTGAAAAGCTTATTGATAATTTTATTGATATCAATACAATTCCAATTAATAGTAAAATAAACTTAATAAGTTCTGATATTAATTTTCTTAAAACTAATATTTCTGAAAAAATTATAGAGAACTATGAATCAACAAGAAATTTCCCTTCATTAGATGCTACATCAAAAGCAGGTGTCAAACTAAGGTTTGGAACTATAAGCACAAGAAAATTAATACAAAAAGCAAGTCGATCAAATAACAATACTTACTTAAAAGAATTAATTTGGAGAGAGTTTTTTCAACAAATTTTATATCATTTTCCAAATACAATAACTAAAAGTTTTAAACCACAGTATGATAGAATTGAATGGATAAATAATGAAGAAGATTTTAAAAAATGGTGTAATGGTGAAACTGGATACCCGTTAGTTGATGCAGGAATGAGAGAATTAAATAATACTGGTTTTATGCATAATAGAGTTAGAATGTTAGTTGGAAGCTTTTTGTGCAAACATTTATTAATAGATTGGAGATGGGGTGAAGCATATTTTAGAGAAAAACTTTACGATTACGAGACTGCAAGCAATGTAGGTAATTGGCAATGGGTTGCTGGTTGCGGAGTTGATGCAGCACCATATTTTAGAATATTTAATCCACATGAGCAAATCAAAAAGTTTGATAAAGATTTTACCTATATAAAAAAATGGGTTCCTGAATATAAAGATTTTGATTATCCAAAAGAAATAATAGATCATAAATATGCAAGAGAAAGATGTTTAATCACTTACAAAAAAGCTTTAAACAATTGAACTCAATAAACATAATATTTCCCAATCAGCTCTTTGAAGAAAGCAATTTATTTTTAAATAAGAAAAAAACTTATTTAATTGAAGAACATTTATTTTTTAAACAATTCAATTTTCATAAACAAAAGCTAGTATTTCATAGAAGTTCAATGAAAAATTATGAGAATTATCTCCTCTGCAAAGGAATTGATGTTACTTATATAGAAACTAAAAATCAAGAGTCAGACATTAGAATCTTTTTAGACAAAATAAATGTTACTGAAATTAATATTTATCATCCAGAGGATAATTGGCTTGAAAAAAGAATAAAAAAATCATGTAAAAAAAATAATATCAAAATTAATATTGAAGAAAATTCTCTTTTTTTAACAGCTCATGATGATTTATCACCCTTTTTTAGTTCAGAGAAAAAAAAACTGTTTCAAACATCATTCTATAAGAGTCAGAGAAAAAAAATGAAAATTTTAATAGACAATGATCAAAATCCTGTTGGTGGTAAGTGGACATATGATGATATGAATAGGCAAAAATTTCCAAAAAATAAAAAAACTCCGACTCTTGATTATTCTAAGTTGCAAAGTGAAAACTATAGAGATTCTGTTAATTACGTACAAAAAAACTTTACTGAAAATTTTGGAATAATTAATGATATACAATTATATCCAACTGATTTTAAATCTAGTCGTTTATGGTTTAATGATTTTTTAAAAACAAGATTTGATGAGTTTGGTATCTATGAAGATGCTGTACTTATTGGAGAATCTATTATAAATCACAGTGTTTTGTCTCCACTTATTAATTCTGGACTACTCAATCCAAAATACGTAGTAAAAAACTCATTGGAATTTTATGAAAAAAATAGAATACCTATTAACTCTACTGAGGGATTTATAAGACAAATTATAGGTTGGAGAGAATTTATTAGAGGTGTTTATGTTTCGAAAGGTTCTGAAGAAAGAACAAAAAACTACTGGAATTTTAATAGAAAAATACCAAAATCCTTTTATGATGGTAACACTGGAATTGATCCAATTGATGATACTATAAAAAAAGTAGAAAAAAATGCATATGGAAATCACATTGAAAGACTAATGATATTGGGAAATTTCATGGTTTTATGTGAGTTTGACCCAAATGAAGTATATAAATGGTTTATGGAAGTATTTATAGATTCTTACGATTGGGTTATGGTTCCTAATGTTTATGGAATGAGTCAATTTGCAGATGGAGGATTAATGTCGACCAAGCCTTACATCAGCAGTAGTAATTATATTATAAAAATGAGTGATTATAAAAAAGGTGAATGGAGTGATATTTGGGATGGACTTTTTTGGTCATTTATGGATAAACAGAGAGATTTTTTTAAAAAAAATCCACGAATGAGAATGTTGATTAGTAGTTTTGATAAAATGGATTCATTTAAAAAAGAAAAACTACTAATGGATGCCCATAATTTTTTAATTGAATTATAATGACTAAACTTAACCAAATTGAAATTGACAGAGTTATAGAGATGGCCTGGGAAGATAGAACACCATTTGAGGCAATAAAATTTCAATTTGGATTAACAGAAAAAAATGTAATTGATCTAATGAGGAGAGAAATGAAATCTAAAAGTTTCGCACATTGGAGAAAAAGAGTTCAAGGAAGAAAAACTAAACATTCCAAACTTAGAGATGATTCAGTAAATAGATTTAAATGTTCCAGACAAAGATCAACTGGAAATAAAATATCAAAAAGAAATTAAATTCTTTTAATTTTTGCACCAAGTTTAGCTAGCCTTACATCAATATTTTCATAGCCACGATCAATTTGTTCAATATTATGAATGATGCTCTCACCAGTTGCAGATAGGGCAGCGATTAATAGCGATATCCCAGCTCTAATATCTGGAGATACCATCGTTGTTGATTTTAATTGAGACTTAAAATTGTGTCCAATAACATTAGCACGATGAGGATCACATAAAATAATTTTGGCACCCATATCAATTAACTTATCTACAAAAAATAATCTACTCTCAAACATTTTTTGATGAATCAAAACACTTCCTTTAGCTTGTGTAGCAACGACCAAAACAATACTTAGTAAATCAGGTGTAAAGCCAGGCCAAGGTGCATCAGAAACAGTTAAAACAGAACCATCAATATAATTTTGAATTTCATATCCGTTTTTATGCTCAGGAATAAAAATATCATCGTTTACTTTTTTAATTTCTATTCCTAATTTCCTAAAAACATTTGGAATCTGGCCAAGATTTGACCAACTAACATTTTTGATAGTTATTTCACTTTTTGTCATAGCTGCTAAACCAATCCAACTTCCAATTTCAATCATATCAGGTAAAACTTTGTGCTCTACTCCACCCAAAGCTATAACGCCTTCAATAATTAATAAATTTGAACCTATCCCTTTAATATTGGCACCCATAGAGATCAACATTTTACATAATTGCTGAATGTAAGGCTCACATGCCGCATTATATATTTCTGTCTTTCCTTTGGCTAGAACAGCAGCCATTAAAATATTTGCAGTACCTGTAACAGAAGCTTGGTCAAGAAGAATATAGTCACCTTTCAAAACATTTGCTTCAACTCCGTAAAAATATTCTTCTTTATTGTATCTAAAAGAAGCACCTAATTTAATGAATCCTAAAAAATGAGTATCTAGCCTACGCCTTCCAATTTTATCACCACCAGGTTTTGGAATAAAACCTTTTCCGAATCTAGCTAAAAGGGGGCCAACAATCATTATTGAACCCCTAAGGCTACTTCCTTTTATCTTAAATTCTTCAGAATGTAAATAATCAATGTCTACATTGTCAGCTAAAAAAGAATACTTATTCTTTTTAATTTTATTAACCTTCACACCAAGTGATTTTAATAAATCAATTAATTTAAGAACATCAATAATTTCAGGAATATTATCAATAATAACTTTTTTATCTGTTAGCAAACAGGCACATATTACTTGTAGGGCTTCATTTTTGGCTCCTTGAGGAATCACTTCTCCTTTTAGCTTAACTCCACCTTTTATAGAAAAAGTACCCATTTTTAAAAATTAGTTATTATTTCTTTTTTTATAATTTCTATAATGTTTCTTATTGTTTTTGTGAGCTGGTGACTTGCCAAATTTCTTATTAGTAAGTTTAATGAGGTTTTGGGATTCTGATAAGGGTTTATAATTCTGGCTGTAGACAATTTTTCCATTAGACAACTCACTCAAATGATTAAAAATAACATCATCTTCAACTGTATCCTTGTTCCAATTTAGAAAACACTTCTTCATATGATTTGCAATAACATAAACAAGTTGCTTTTTCATCTCTCCATCTTCCCAACTAACAGCTATATCTATCATTCTCTTTATATTGTTACCATAAAACCTATATTTTGGAAAATTTTGAGGATAGTTTAGCTTATCAGGGCGTTCTTCATATACTTCTTTAGAGGGTAATGGATATGGTGAATCTATATCTAACTCAAAATTAGACATAATAAAAAGCTGATCCCAAAGCTTGTGTTGGAATTCGGGAACATCTCTTAAATGAGGATTCATGTTTCCCATAACACCAATTATTGCTTTTGCCAAGTTATTTCTCTTTTCTTTATTCTCACATTCCAAAGCTTGGTCTATCATTTTATGCAAATGCCTACCGTATTCAGGGATTATTAGCTTAGTACGTTCAGTATTATATTGTATATTTTCTATCAATTTTAGGGTAATTAAATTATGAAGTTCAACAAATTTACTAAAATAAATTATAATGAAATTATCCCTTTAATTTTTGACGCCAATTTATATTTTTCTATAATGGAAATTGGTGTTTTCATTACAGCAGTAATTGAAATACTAGAAAACTTATTATTTGAGGATTTTCGAATTGAAAAATCAGCATTTTTAATATCGTTAAAAATCGTTTTTAATTCTAAAATATCGTTTTCATCGGATTTTAATATAAATTTAAATCGATATCTACTAGGCCATTTAGAAGAAGTGGAAAGTTGTTCCTCAAGTCTAAGGTAAAAATCATTACTATTATTCACATGGCAAATATATATAAAGTACTATTAATTGATTATTTTGCAAACGATTATTATGAATAAAAAAATTTTGATTACTGGTGGACCAGGAACAGGTAAAACTGAGCTTATAAAGGGTCTCGAAAATGAGGGCCATAATTGTGAACATGAAATCGTTAGAAAAATCACAGAAGAAGCACAAAAAAAAGGTGTTGATCAATTTTTTCTTAAAGACCCAATCGAGTTTAGTAAAAGACTTATGGCTCTTAGGTTAGATCAGTTTAAAAAAACTCAAAACACAAAGTATACTTTTTTTGACAGAGGAGTCCACGAAATAATAGCATATTTAAATTTTTTGAATGTTGAATTTGAAAACAAATTTTTTGAACAAACAAAAGGAGTTATTTATGATTATGTATTTGTACTTCCACCATGGGAAGAGATTTATAAAAATGACAATGCTAGATATGAGAGCTATGAAGAGTCTGTGAAGATACATGAAGAAATATGTAATATTTATAAAATATTAAACGTTAATTTGATAACCTTAGATAAAACAACTGTTAAAAAAAGAATCGCAAGTATTCTTAAGTCAATTAATTAAAATCAATATGTCTGTGAAAGCTTTAAATATAATTTTTATGGGAACACCAGATTTTGCTGTTGACTGTTTGGATAATCTTATAAAATCTAAACACAATGTTTTAGGAGTAGTTACAGCAGAGGATAAAAAAGCAGGTAGGGGTAAAAAAATAAAGATTTCAGATGTTAAAGAATACTGTTTAAAAAATAATATAAAAATTTTTCAACCTGAAAAATTAAAAAATATAGATTTTATAAATACAATGAAATCTTTCGATCCGGATTTATTTATCGTTGTTGCTTTTAGAATGCTACCTGAGGTTTTATGGAAAATTCCAAAACTAGGTACTATTAATCTTCATGCATCACTTTTACCAAACTTAAGAGGAGCTGCGCCAATACATTGGGCTATAATTAACGGACTTAAGGAAACTGGATTAACTACTTTTTTTATTAATGAAAAAATTGATTGTGGAAATATAATTGAACAATCAAAAGTTCAAATTGATAGAAATCAAAATACAGGAGACTTATATAATATTTTAAAAAAAATAGGATCCAAACTTATATTATCGTCTTTAGACTTAATACAGGACAAGACTTTTAAAAGTATTCATCAAGATGTTAGTAATAATGATTTATCAGCACCAAAGCTTGATAAAATAAATACAAAAATAAATTGGAATGATTCATCAGAGAATATTCATAATTTAATAAGAGGCTTATCACCTTTTCCAGCTGCCTGGACATCAATTAAAGAAAATAAAAAAATATTAAAAATTTATAAATCAAAGAATAATTATACAAATACAATTAAAGATTATCAACCTGGAATAATAATTTTCAATGATAATTCGATATTAGCATCTACAAAAGATGGTTTTATTGAAATTCTTGAACTACAAATACAAGGTAAAAGAAAAATGACAAGTTTTGAATTTATCAATGGATATAAAACACTAGACAAACAACAATTAAATTGAAAAAGGGAAATATTTTATATGCTGACCCAACTTTAAATATTGATTTAAATTTTAACCGATCAGTAGTACTTATAGCTGAAAAAAATAAATTAGGAACAGTAGGTTTTATTTTAAATAAAAAATCTCCATACTCTACATTAGACTTGATTCCTGAATTGAATGAAAATTTCAAAATATATGTTGGAGGTCCAGTTGAAAAAGATAATTTATATTTCATTCACAACATTCCAAATTTGATTCCTAATTCAATTAAAATTAGAGAAAAATTACATTGGGGAGGAAATTTTGAGACCGTCATAGATTTAATAAACAAAAAAAAAATTGATAAAAGTGAAATAAAATTTTTCCTTGGATATTCTGGGTGGAACGAGGGCCAATTAGAAGAAGAACTTAAAATTAATTCATGGATTGTTTCATATGAAATGGGATTAGAGAATATTGCCCTTAAAACAAGTGATCTGATTTGGAAAAATAAGCTAATAAATCTTGGAGGAGAATATTTAATTTGGTCAAATTCTCCTGAAAATCCACAGCACAATTAGGTTTTTAAAATTTGATTATTTAAAAAATCTATAAAACTTTTAGCTGTTTTATTATTTAAGGTTTTGTTTCTATAATTAGTAACAGGAATTATTCCATTGATTGAATTTGTCACCCAAATTTCATCAGCAGACAATAATTCAAAAGGAGATATATCATCTTCTACAATAGAAAATTGAGGGAAAAATTTCGTATATGTAATAATTTTTTTTCTCATTATTCCCTTTAAACAACCTGAACTTAAGGGAGGAGTTTTTATGATGGTGTCTTTTATTAAAAAAAGATTTCCATTTAAAAATTCCACAACATTTTTTTTATTATTTAGTAAAACACAATTATTTAAGTTATTCTCTTTTGCGTAAACTCCTGCTAATACGTTAATTATTTTATTATTTGTTTTTAAATTTGAGAGTAAATTATCATTCAGATAATAATCTTTAAACAAGTCTACTTTATAAATTTCATATTTTGCAACAAATAAAGTGTTTTCATTAACAGAACAGTGAATAATAAAAGAAGGATTCATAGATTCGGGTGTATATAAACCTGAACCTTGTCTGAACAAAGAAAGTCTAACTCTTCCACAAAAATTGTTACTTAGTTTACTAAAAGTTTTAATGATCTGATTTTCAAAAAATTCAGGTGTGTAGAAAATAGGAATCTCAATTCTTATAATTCTTAAAGAAGACATTAATCTTAGATAATGGTCTTCCCAGAAAAGGATTCTATTATTTACTATCTTAATAGTCTCAAAAACTGAATCTCCATATAAAAAACCTCTATTTAATAAATCAGAATCTAATTTATCAATTAATTTTCCATTATAATTTACCATGAATTATTATGATGAACCTACTAATTTTTTTAAATCTGAAATCTGACTTTCCCATAGCATTTTGGATTCTTCAATCTCATCCTCAAAGGCAAAATCAGTAACAATTAATGATACATCTTTTGTTATTTCATCAACAACTATTCTAATTTCAAAAAAACATTTGTCTTGATCCTTAGAGTCGTCCATCCACCTATATTTAACAAAAGTATCAGATTTAGATGAGATTAACTCAGCTATTTCCTCTGAACCATCCCAAATAAAGGAAAAAGATTTTCCTCTTGAATTTACATCGTCTGCAAACCATTCGCATAATCCAGAAGCAGATGATATGTATTGGTACAGCATGTGCGGAGATGCATGAATAGGAAACTCAATTTCAAACTTTTCTTTTAATTCCATATGGTAGCAATATATAGATTAAATTAGTTCTAAAAAAGAATTTTAAATATTTTTTAATCTTAGTTTGAGTCTATTCAATTTGTTTATATATTTACGCGCGTTTTATGATGGCGAGGTAGCTCAGTTGGTTAGAGCGTCGGATTCATAACCCGGAGGTCGGGAGTTCAAATCTCCCTCTCGCTACAACATTTTATAAGGGATTAAATCTAGTTTGATTTAATCCTTTTTCTTTTATAATTTTTTAATAATACTGACAAACTTACTGAGTTCATGTGTGGATTGATCCCCTGTTTGCATATTTTTTAATGTGACGACATCTTTTTTTCTTTCATTATCTCCATAAATTATTACAAAAGAAGCATTATGTTTATTTGCGTAAGTAAATTGCTTGTTAAGTTTTACATGATCAGGATAAAGAAATATTTCATTGTTCAAATTTCTAAGTTTGTCAATGTAGGGAGAAATCTTTTTCAAATTTTCAATACCAAAATTAGCTACCATAAATTCAAAACTTTTATCTAAGTGAGCAGGAAACATGTTGCTTTCATCCATCAACAAATAAATCCTATCCAAACCAAAAGAAATACCTACACCACTTATGTTTTTTAAGTTAAATAAAGATGTTAAGTCATCATATCTTCCTCCTCCTCCAATTGAACCTAATCTATCATTTGTTTTTGAACAAACTTCTATAATGGTTCCTGTGTAATAATTTAAACCTCTAGCCAAAGTCAAATCAAATCTAATCTCATTATTTAATTTTATTTGATCGGAGAAAAAATTAAATATTTCTGTTAAATCGTTTACTGCATTTAAAGAATCTTCATTATTACTAAATAAAGACTTTAAGGAATCTAATTCTACATCTCTTTCAGAGAGAAGTTTTTTTAACTTATCAACTGGAACTTCTTTAATTTGAGATTTTATTTCATGAATAACTTTATCAATACCAATTTTATCTAATTTATCTATGGATGTTATAAAATGAGTTAGTTTTTCATTTGCACCAAAGTAATTAGCAAATCCTTTTAATATTCCTCTATGATTAATTTTAAAAACTAAATCTTTAAAACCGAGTTGACTAAAAATAGAATCGTATAATTTAATTAACTCAATTTCTTGAATTATTGACTTGTTTCCCACGACATCTGCGTCACATTGAGTAAATTCTTGAAATCTTCCATGTTGAGGACGATCAGCTCTCCAAACATTTTGTATTTGAAAACGTTTAAATGGAAAAGTAATATTGTTTTGGTGTTGAGATACAAATCTTGCTAGTGGAACGGTTAAATCATATCTTAAACCTTTCTCAGAAATAGATTTTGTAAAAGATGATAAATCATTAGATTCTAAAGAATTAACATCAGCTTTTTTTACTTTATCACCTGAATTTAAAATTTTAAAAACAAGTCTGTCTCCCTCGTTACCATACTTTCCTAAAAGAGTTGAGTTTTTTTCTAGTGCAGGTGTTTCAATTTCAGAGAAACCAAAGTTTTTGAAATTTTTTCTTAAAATATTAATAATATAGTTTCTTTTAGAAAGCTCTAGTGGTAAAAAATCTCTTGTTCCTTTGGGGTTTGAAGGTGATTTTGACATTGTTTAGAATAATAATATAACAAATATCTGACTTTTTAAGAAAATAAAATCAGAATTTAATATATAATTATATAAATCTAGTCTTCAGATTTAACAACTTCAAAAGATAATTCGTGAATTACGTTTCTGTGTAATCTAAGGGTAGCATTATAATTTCCTAACCTTTTAACAGTTCCACCTTGAATTTTAATTATTTTCTTATCAAAATCAAAACCTGAATTTGAAAGTTCACTATTTAAGTCAGAATTTGAAATTGAACCGAATAGCTTACCACCTGTACCGGATTTAGCACCAATTTTAATTTCAAGCTTAGCTAATTTTTTTGCTAATTTATTGGCTTCATCAATTTCTTTCTTTTCCTTAAATTCTCTTTGTTTAATATTTTCAGCTAAAACTTTTTTAGATGATGGCGTAGCTAAAACAGCAAGTCCTTGAGGAATTAAATAATTTCTTCCATAACCGTTTTTAACAGAGACTAAATCGTCTTTGAAACCTAAATTAGGTACATCACTTTTTAAAATTAATTCCATAATTATTATTTTAACATGTCGGCTTGATAAGGTAAAAGTGCTAAGTGTCTTGCTCTTTTAATTGCAACAGAAACTTTTCTTTGATATTTTAGAGATGTTCCTGTTAATCTTCTTGGCAAAATTTTTCCTTGTTCGTTAATAAATCTTAAAAGAAAATCTGGATCTTTATAATCAACATATTTGATTCCAGATCTTTTAAACATACAATATTTTTTGTTGTTTTTAGTTGCTATATCAAGTGGAGTAAGATATCTAATTTCACCCTGATTTGCTTTACCTGCTTTTTCTAATGTTGACATAATTAAGCTTTTTTAGTGTTACGTTCTCTTCTCTTGACAGACCAAGCGTCAGCGTGTTTATCTAATTTTACGTTTAGATATCTCATAACTCTTTCATCTCTCTTTAACTCAGTCTCAAATGAATTAACTGTAGTGTTAGCAGCTTTAAAATCTATTAAATTATAAAAGCCACTTTGTTTGTTTTGGATCGTGTAAGCTAGTTTTTTTAGCCCCCAGCGTTCTACTGAGATAATTTCCGACCCTTCGCTAATTAAATAGTCTTCAAATTTTTTTACTGTCTCCTTTACCTGAACTTCAGATAAAACGGGATTTAAAATGAAAACAGCTTCGTAATGATTCATATATTTTGTTAAAAATTGGTCGCAAAAATACATTTTTAAAAAACACTAACAAAATTCTAATGCTAATTAATTGTAAGGGTCAACATCAATGGAAATCTGAGTACTCCTAAATAAAGAAATTGATTCAAATTTACTTATGGTTTTTAAAATAATTTTTTTGCTTTTTTTAAGGTTTAAATCTGTTGGAATTTTTATTTGAATATTATTTATATACTTGTTTTGGACTCTGGGAATTAGTGGAAATTCAGGTCCAAAAATAAATTTGTCAAAATTTGTTTTTAAGCTTTCAGAAAGCCATGTTGCACTGATTTTTATTTTATCAATATTTTTATCTTTCAAAATAATTTTTATGATTCTTGAGTAAGGTGGATAGTCAAACGTATGTCTTTCGCTTAATTGATCATTAAACATACCCAAATAGTCACTGCTTTTTATTTTAAGCATAACCTTGTGATTTGGATTATAAGTTTGAACTATTACTTTTCCCTGACTTTTAGACCTTCCAGATCTTCCAGCAACTTGTTGAATTAATTGAAAACATTTTTCCTGAGCTCTAAAATCTGGAAAATAAATCAAATTATCTGCATTAACTACTCCTACTAAATCTACATTTTTAAAATCCAAGCCTTTACTTAACATCTGAGTGCCTACTAATATTTGAAATTTATTTTCCTCAAATTCATTTATTAATTTCAAAAAAGAATTTTTAGTTTTTGTTGAATCTTGATCCATTCGTTCAACCCTATAATTGGGAAAATAATTTCTCAATTCTTCAGCAACTTGTTGAGTTCCTAAACCTTTTTTAATCAATGAAATAGATGAACACTTAATACACTTACTCTCATTTTTTGAAGTGTATCCACAATGATGACATTTTAATTCATTTGAAATTCTATGGTATGTTAAAGAAACGTCGCAATTTTTACAATCAAAAATATATCCACAAGATTCACATTCTTGATATGGGGAATATCCCCTCCTATTTTGAAAAATTATTACTTGTTTTCCATCGTTTAAAGTTGACTTAATATTATCCATCAAATATTCAGAAAAACTTCCAGTCATTTTTTTCTTTGCTGTTGACTCTTTTAAATCCTTTAAAATAATATTTGGAAGTTTAACATTATTAAATCTTTTATCAAGTTTTATCAATCCATATTTATTTGATACAGCATTAAAATAAGACTCGACACTAGGTGTAGCTGAACCAAGTAAGGTTTTTGCTTTATGAAGCTTTGCAATATAAATTGCAGAGTCTCTTGCGTGATATCTAGGAGATGGGTTAAACTGCTTATACGCATTTTCATGTTCTTCATCAACAATTATTAGGTTTAGGCTTTTAAAAGGTAAAAAAATAGAGGATCTCGCGCCTAAAATAATTTTTCCAGGTTTGTCAAGAACTGTTTTCCATATTTCAGTTCTTTGTTCTAGACTATATTTAGAGTGATAAACCAATAAATTTTCTCCAAAATATTTTTTTAATCTGCTTATTAATTGTGTTGTTAAGGCAATTTCAGGTACTAAATATAAAACTTGATTATTTTTTTCTATTTCTTCAGCGATTAATTTTACATATATTTCTGTTTTACCAGAGGATGTAACACCATGCAAAAGAGAAACATTTTTATGTTCGAAGCTTGATTTAATTTCGTTGTAAGCATTATTCTGATCATTACTAAGTTTTTTTGGTTTTATAATACCGTCGAGAAAAAACTGAGAACGATTTACAGTTTTATTAACTTTTAATAAAATATTTGAATTAATCAAATTGAGTACTGTTTGCCTGGACACATTGCATTTATCAATTATTTCATTAATGGTTAAGTTCTCATTATCAGAATTTTGAGCAACCCACTGAAATACCTTAAGTTGAGATTTCTTTTTTTGTAATCGTATAATTGTATCTGATAAATTTAATATAGAATTGACTAAGATGGTTGTAACAAACTTTGGTTTAAAATAATCATAAACCTTTTCTTTAACCGTTATAATCGAATTAATAATTAATTCATTTATTTCTGAACTAATATTTTTTTTATCTAATATACCTGTTAAATCTTTTAAAGAAACTCTTTGATATTTAGTTAAATAATTAAATATATTAACAGCATTAACAGACAATTTCAAGTGTTTAATATCTTTTTTTAATAAAAGGATTTCACTTTCACTTTTTAACAATAAAAGCTTAGGCATAGCCACTTTTAAAACTAAACCGAGGGGGCACATATAATAATCTGAAATCCATTGAAAAAAAGCTAATTGTTTAAGAGTAACAATGGGAGTTTTATCAATTATAAACTCAATTTCTTTAGGATTGTAATTAATTGGATAATTTTGGTGTTTTTTGACAACAATACCAGTAATAAATTTAGATTTCCCAAAAGGAACCATAACACGGAAACCTATATCAATAAATTCAAATTCTTTTTTATTGATTATATAGGTAAAAGTTGTTCTAATTGGAAGAGGAACAATGACATCTATTAAATTCATTATTAAAAACTTTCAATTTTATTAATAGTATATATTTACATTCTAATATAAATTAAAATTTATCAATTGCTCAGTTTATGGAGATTAAATTAATTGTTGTAGGAAAAACAAAAAGTTCTGAATTAGTTAGGCTAATAAATGAGTATGTAAAGAGAATTAATTTTTATAAAAAGTTTAAAATAATTGAAGTTAATTCTTTGAAATCGAAAAAAAATTCTGAAAAGGAAATAAAAAAATTTGAAGGAGAAAAGATTTTAATAAACATTAAAAAAAATGAATTAATTTTTTTACTAGATGAAAATGGTAAATCATTAAACTCTAGAAAATTTGCTGATTTTCTTTCTAATAAGTTTAAAACAAATAAGAGTATTGTTTTTGTTGTTGGAGGAGCATATGGTTTTTCTAATGAAATTAAACAAAAGTCAAATGAAATAATATCACTTTCAGAAATGACATTTTCTCACCAAATAATTAGATTATTTTTTACTGAGCAAATATATCGAGCATTTACAATTTTAAATAACCACCCTTACCACAATGACTAATATAAATTTAATATTTGCCACATCTAATCAGAACAAGGTCTTAGAAATTCAAAAAATTCTACCAAAAAAGTTTAACATTAAAAGTTTGAAGGATTTAAATTATTTTAAGGACGTACCTGAAAACGAAAATACAATTGATGGAAATGCTGTTTTTAAGGCAAAATATATCTATGAAAAATTCAATATTAATGTATTTGCAGATGATACTGGTCTTGAGGTTGAAGCGTTGAATGGAGAGCCTGGTGTGCGTTCAGCAAGATATGCAGGTACAGCAAGGAATTCAACAAAAAACATAAAAAAACTGTTAAAAAATTTAAAAAACATTAAGAATAGAAATGCTCGATTTAAAACCGTAATAGCGTTAATAATTGATAATAAATTACACAAATTCAGTGGTATAGTTGAGGGATACATTTTAGATAGTCCAAAGGGAAATAATGGATTTGGTTATGATCCAATTTTTTGTCCAAATGGATTTGATAAATCATTTGCAGAACTTACATTAAAAGAAAAAAACTTAATTAGTCATAGATCACTTGCAATGAAAAAATTAATTGATTTTATTTCATAATTAACTTGTATTTTTGAATTTTATGAATAAGATTTATTTCTTCTTTTTATTTTTTATAATATCAAATACGATTTTTTCTCAAAATCAGAACTTGGTAGCATTTGTTGAAAATTCCTCTGATAATAAGCCAATACCTAGTGTTCATGTAATTAATTTGAGTCAAGTTATTGGGGTTATTACTAACAAAGAAGGTAAATTTGAAATTCCTGCAAAGCTAAACGATACACTATATCTTTCTTATTTGGGATACAAATCCATCAAAGTAAGAGTTACAAATGATTTACTAAAATTTGAAAATTCGAAAATTCAATTAACTGAGCTAGCTTATGCATTGGAAGAAGTTATTGTTAAACCCTATGAATTAACAGGATACTTAGAAATAGATGCAAAAAATGTTCCAGTAAGTCAGTCTTTTAGATACAGTATTCCAGGGCTTCCAACAAGAGGATATGAGGGAGGATCAAGAAATTCTGGTGCTTTTTCTAAAGTTATAAACGCTATTTTTAATCCCGCTGATTTTTTATATAATTTGTTTGGTAAAAACCCAAGACAACTAAAAAAACTTAAACAGATGAAAGAAGATTATAGAATCCGAGAACTTTTATCTTCAAAGTTTGATAGAGAAACTTTGGTTGAATTACTACAAATTGAAAAAATTGATATTGATGAAATTTTAAGAAATTGTAATTTTTCTGATAGTTTTATTCAAACTGCAAACGATCTACAGATTTTAGATGCTATTAGTGGTTGTTACGAAGAATATAAAGTTTTAAATAGAAAATAATTTTCAAAAAGCTTACCTTTGTAGCTGTTTTAAATATAAAACTATATGCCACTAAATTCTCTTAATGCAATAAGCCCAATTGATGGAAGATATCACGAAAAAACAAAAAATTATTCAATTTATTTTTCAGAATATGCATTAATAAAATATAGAGTTTTAATAGAGATAGAATATTTTTTAGCATTATCTAAATCTGAAATTTCAGTATTCACAGACTTTCCTAAAGAATTGATTTCTAGTATTAGAAATATTTATATTAAATTTTCTAAAAAGGATGCTGAAGAAGTAAAAAAAATTGAAAGAGAAACAAATCATGATGTTAAAGCAGTTGAATATTTCATAAAAAACAAGTTTAAAGAATTAGATCTTGATAAATATTTAGAGTATATACATTTTGGCTTAACATCTCAAGATATAAATAATACTGCAATACCCTTATCAATTAAGGATGCGTTAAATACTATTTATGTCCCAGAATTAACTGAACTTATAAGTTTAATTGATAAAAAAAATTATGAATACTCAGAAATTCCAATGCTTGCTCGTACTCATGGACAAGCTGCCTCACCAACAAGATTAGGTAAAGAATTTGAAGTATTCAAAATAAGATTATCTGAACAATTAAAATTTTTAAATTCAATTCCAATAGCTGCCAAATTTGGTGGAGCAACAGGGAATTTTAATGCTCATAAAGTAGCTTTTCCAAAAGTTGATTGGAAGAAATTTGCAGGCTCATTGGTAAATGATTTAGGGCTTTATCACTCATTTCCAACTACTCAAATAGAACACTATGATCATTTAGCTTCATTATTTGACTGCATGAAAAGAATTAACACAATCCTGATTGATTTTAACAGGGACATGTGGTCATATATATCAATGGATTACTTCAAACAAAAAATAAATAAAAATGAAGTTGGATCATCAGCAATGCCACACAAAGTAAATCCTATTGATTTTGAAAATTCTGAAGGTAATTTGGGAATAGCAAATTCTATTTTTGAGCATCTTTCTGCTAAACTACCTATATCAAGACTCCAAAGAGATTTAACAGATAGTACAGTCTTAAGAAATATTGGTGTTCCATTTGGACATACTTCAATTGCATTTAAATCTACAATTAAAGGAATCAATAAACTTATAGTTAATAGAGAAAAAATAGAGTCAGACCTAAATAACAACTGGGCTGTTATTGCTGAGGCTATTCAGACTATCTTAAGAAGAGAATGTTATCCAAATCCTTACGAAACATTAAAAGATTTAACTAGAAAAAATTCAGAAATTAATAAGACTACAATTCACGAATTTATCGATTCTTTAAAAATTAATACTGAAATTAAAAATGAACTTAAGAAGATTTCTCCACAAAATTATACCGGTATATAAATACTAATCTTCAATTGTAGGTCTTTCTATTAAATTGGTGTCTAATCCAATTTTAAAATTTCCATTAGAAATCTTAGTAACATCTTTATCAATTTTACCAAATTCCTTAGATGTGTCGTTAAAATGATTTACGGCCGCACTTAAAGATTTTCCAAGCCTATTATGTGAGTTTTGATAAGAATTTAGATGATTTGAAAGTTTTTGAACATTTTTAATAACTTCATCCACGGATTTTTCAAACTTTAAATTGTTTAGAGCTTTCATTGTAATTTGAAGCATTGGAAAAAGACTCATAGGAGAGACTATCATAACTTTTTTATCATAAGCATAGGATACTAAATCCTTAGAATTAATTTGAAGTGAACCCACTCGGTTATTTAACAAATCTTGATATAATCCATCGGCAGGAATAAACATAAAAGCATAGTCTAATGTTTTTTCAGAGGGTCGTATGTATTTTGAAGTTTCATCAATTCGTGATTTAATGTCTAGTCTAAATTTCTTTTCAAGTCCTTCAATCTCTAAACTATCTGAACTTTCAATCATTTTATTATAATTATCTAAAGAAAATTTGGCGTCTATTGGAATTATATGATCATTAACTTTAACAATAGCATCTACTATTTCACCATTATTAAAGGAATACTGCATTTGAAAAATTTCAGGTGGTAATACATTTGATAAAAGGTTTTCCAACTGAATTTCACCAAAAATCCCTCTTTGTTTCTGGTTACCAAGAATTTTTTCAAGAGATTTCATTTGGTTTGCAAAACTTAAAACCTGCTTATTAGTTCCTTTTATTTTTTCTAACTCTACAGTAACATCTTTTATAACTTTATTAGAATCAGAAAATTGTTTTTGAATATCTTCTTTAGAGGTCTTATGAAAATTATTTATTTCTTTATTAATTGAGGACAACTTGGATTCAAGTTCTAATCTGTTCTTTTCGGAATTTTCACTAACTTCTTTTCTAATATTTTGAATTTCATTACTCAAATTATTAGTGAGTTGAATTAAAAGTTCACTAGACCCAGAACTACCTTTACTTTTAAGGGTATAAATTATAAAAACCAATAGAAGTAATAGTAATATTAAAATTACATTATCCATATCTCTAAGATAGAAATATTATTATTTAGTTAAATACATTTTTCTTCTTGAATACAATTCATAGAATTGATCATCTTTCAAGTCATCAATAAACAAAATACTTTCTCCTGTACTCTTCATTTCAGGACCTAAACTTTTGTTAACATTTGGAAATTTATTAAAAGAAAAAACAGGTTGTTTTATTGCAAATCCTTTTAAATCAGGTTTATATTCAATTTCTGAAACCTTTAAATGACCTAACATCACTTTTGTAGCAAAATTTACATAGGGTTGCTTATAAGCTTTTGCAATAAAAGGAACAGTTCTGGATGCTCTAGGATTAGCTTCAATGATATAAACTACTTCGTCTTTAATAGCAAATTGAATATTAATAAGACCTACAGTTTTTAGTGAAATAGCAATTTTCTTTGTGTGGTCAATAATTTGCTGCATAACTAATTTCCCTAAGTTAAAGGGAGGGAGAGTTGCATTAGAATCTCCTGAATGAACACCGCAAGGCTCAATGTGTTCCATTATGCCTATTATCATTACATCTTTACCATCACAAATTGCATCAGCTTCGGCTTCAATTGCTCCGTCTAAATAATGATCTAATAATAATTTATTATTCGGGATTTTCTGAAGAAGATCTACTACATGAGCTTCCAACTCTTCTTTATTTATTACTATTTTCATTCCCTGGCCACCAAGTACGTATGATGGTCTCACTAAAATTGGAAAATTAAGTTTATCAGATAAAGTCAGTGCTTGATCAGCTGTTTCAGCAACTCCAAATTCAGGATACGGTATGTTATTTTCCTTTAAGAGTGTTGAAAAACTTCCTCTATCTTCAGCTAAATCTAAGGCCTGATAAGTTGTACCCATTATTTTAATACCATATCTATCTAGCTTTTCAGCTAATTTTAATGCAGTCTGACCTCCTAATTGAACAATAACTCCTACTGGATTTTCGTGTTCAATAATTTCATAAATATGCTCCCAAAAAACAGGCTCAAAATACAATTTATCTGCCGTATCAAAATCAGTTGATACAGTTTCTGGGTTACAATTTATCATAATGGTTTCATATCCACATTCAGCAGAAGCTAAAACTCCATGAACACAACAATAATCAAATTCAATTCCTTGTCCAATTCTATTTGGCCCAGATCCTAAAACAATTATTTTTTTTCTGTCAGATGACACACTTTCATTTTCAGTGTACACAGTGCCATCTGGTAACTTTATCTCTTCTTCAAATGTTGAATAATAATATGGAGTTTTTGCCTTAAATTCAGCAGCACAAGTATCAACAAGCTTATAGACTCTATTGATATTCATACTTTTCCTTTTCTTATAAACTACACTTTCCAAACAACCTAACATGTGAGCAATCTGGCGGTCTGCAAATCCTTTTTGTTTTGCTTCTAGAAGTAAATCTTTTGTAATTGTATCTACAGAATATGTTGAAATTTCTTTTTCTAGGTTTATAAGAGACTCATACTGTCTTAAATACCACATATCAATTTTTGTGATTTCATGAATTCTTTCTAGTGAAATTCCCATTTTAATTGCATCATAAATCACAAAAACTCTGTCCCAACTAGCATTGGTCAATTTATCAATGACTAGTTTATAATTAGTATATCCTTTTCCATCTGCCCCTATTCCATTTCTTTTAATTTCTAAAGATTGTGTAGCCTTGTGTAGGGCTTCAATAAATGACCTACCTATACCCATTACCTCACCAACAGATTTCATCTGAAGACCTAAAGTTCTTTCAGAGCCTTCAAATTTGTCAAAGTTCCATCTTGGAATTTTCACAATTACATAATCAAGTGTAGGTTCAAACAAAGCAGAAGTTGATTTTGTAATTTGATTATTTAACTCATCTAAGCTGTAACCAATAGCTAATTTACTGGCAACTTTTGCAATCGGGTATCCAGATGCCTTTGAAGCTAACGCAGATGACCTTGAAACCCTTGGATTAATCTCAATGGCTATAATATCTTCTTTCTCATCAGGGCTAACAGCAAATTGAACATTACATCCTCCTGCAAAATCACCAATACTTCTCATCATTTTAATTGCCATATCTCTCATTCTCTGATATGCAGAATCTGACAAAGTCATCGCAGGTGCGACAGTTATTGAATCTCCGGTGTGAATTCCCATCGGATCCATATTTTCGATAGTACAAATAATAACAACATTATCATTTTTATCTCTCAAAAGTTCTAATTCATACTCTTTCCATCCCATTAATGCTTTATCAATTAAAACCTCATGAATAGGAGAAGCCTCAAGTCCTCTGGTCAATAGCTCATCGAAATCTTCAGCTTTATAAACAAGAGACGCACCACTTCCTCCAAGAGTAAATGAAGGACGAATAACTAGAGGGAAACCGAATTCTTGGGCAATTTCTTTTCCTTTTAAAAATGAAGTTGCCGTTTTAGCTGGAGCAACAGGAATATCAATTGTTTTCAAGAGTTGTTTAAACTGTTCTCTGTCTTCACAGATATTAATAGCATCAATATCTACTCCAATTATTTCAATATTAAAATCTTTCCAAATGCCTTTTTCATCAGCTTCAATGCATAAGTTTAATGCACTTTGACCTCCCATTGTAGGAAGAACAGCATCAATATTATGTTTAGATAAAATTTCTCTAATTGAATTAGTCGTTAAAGGTTTTAAATAAATGTGATCGGCCATAACCGGATCAGTCATAATAGTAGCAGGATTAGAATTGATTAAGATTGTTTCTATTCCATCTTCTCTTAAGGATCTTAAAGCTTGAGATCCAGAATAGTCAAATTCACAAGCTTGACCTATTACAATAGGTCCTGATCCTATTATTAAAATACTTTTTAAATCTTTTCTTAATGGCATTTGGTTAGTCTTAAATTCGGTTCATGAATATATATAAAAAAAGGTGTTACTGAAAAAGTAACACCTTATTTTTTTTAACTTTTTATTCACTTATTTTTTATGTCTTGGTTCAGATGAAACAGAAATTTTATTTCTCCCTTTAGCTCTTCTACTTGCCAATACTTTTCTGCCACTTGGTGTAGACATTCTTTCTCTAAATCCGTGTTTATTACGTCTTTTTCTTTTTGAAGGTTGAAAAGTTCTTTTCATTTGAATTAATTAACTATTTTTACTAAAATTTGAGGCCAAATATACAATAAGTTTAATTAACTCAAATGTATTGTTAAAAAAAACTTTAACGTAGAAAAACTAATTAATAATCTGATTATCAATGTATCCAAAAATTATAAAACTAATATTAGCAATTTTAACTCTAATTTATTCAGTTTTTCAATTCTATGAAAATAATATTGGCAACGGAATAGCATTAATTTTTTTAGCTATAATTTTCATTTTTTTATATTTTAAAAATGAAATTATTTTGATAATTTTTTTTAAATTAAGAAAACAAGATTTTACAGGAACTGAAAAGTGGTTAAAAAAAATAAAAAATCCTGAAAGTTCATTAACAACTAAACAAGTTGGGTATTATAATTATTTATGGGGAATTGTTTCATCTCAAACTAACCTTACCCAAGCTGAAAAGTTTTTTAAAAAAGCTATTTCCATTGGACTTTCAATGGACCATGATTTAGCCATGGCAAAATTAAGTTTAGCAGGAATTTTAATTCAAAAACGTAGAAAAAGAGAAGCTACTACACTGCTAAACGAGGCCAAAAAACTAGATAAGCAAAAAATGCTTTCTGATCAGATTAGAATGATGCAACAGCAAATGAAAAGAATTTAAGCTAGATTTTTAGAAAAATATTCATTTAACCAATCTGCTCTTTTTAGGATTATAGCGTGATCTCCCTTTTCAATAGGAATATAATTTTTCAAATTTATAATCGGAAAAATTAAATCATTAGTCCCATGGATGTGTACTACATTTTTAATTGGCTCCTCTTGATTCCAATTGACAATTTTATCAATTGACCAATCAAGATATTTTTGATCTCTTACGGAAAGATACTTTCTGTAAAGATTAACCCTCTTTTTAATCTTTGGACCGAAAACAAAAGCCATTAAATTTTCAAAATCATCTATCCAAGATAATGGCAAAAACTTATAACTTTTTGTTTTCCTTGCAAACTTCATAGAATTGGATAACTCTTTTCTGGATTTTACACTCGATATAATAATTACTTTTTTAGCATTAATAATTTTAGAAATCTCTTGCATAATCAAGCCACCAAAAGAAACTCCTATAAGAATTGGATTTTGGTGTTTTATAGACTTTGATAGTCTCATAGAATAATCTTTTAGTGATTCACTTTTCAGAGGAGCAATCCACTCAAGAAAATGAGAATGAAATTTAGATGGTAATTTTATTCGTTCAAAAATCAAGGAATTTGCAGACATTCCAGGCATAAAATAAACGTGAATTTCTTTGTCTAAACTCATGAAATTATCATAAAGAGGTATTTTTCTTATCTTTGTAAGACATTTATAAAAATAGGCATAAGAATTTTAATGGGAAATCTTATAATAAACGATAACTTATTTTTACGTCAATATGAAGTTGAAATCGAAGATGATTTAGCTATTATTGAATATGCACTTCAAGACAGAAAAATTTTTCTTACAAAATTAATCATTCCATCCTCCAATAAAGATGAAAATTTTGAAGAAATTTTTATTAGAGAAGTATTCGAAATAATTAAAGAGAAAAACATTCGAGTAATGCCAACAGCCCCTCAAGTTAGAAAATTCATTAAGAAAAATAAAGAATATAAAGAACTTCTTCCAATAGGAGTTAGACTATAGCTTCCATTTTAGAAACTTCTCCAGTAACTAAACCATCATCACTAATATTTTGTAATTTGAATGGAATAATCTTATCCTTAATTGAACTTCTCCAAGGAGTTTTTATTCTTACATAGTTATTTGAAAATCCGTAAATAAAACCATTTCTATTTTCAGGCTCAAACAAAACATTCTTAATTGTTCCAAGCTGAGACATATAAAATTTTCTTTTTAACTGAACAGATAGAGCTCTTAACAGTTTACTTCTTTTGGATCTTATATTGCTTGAAACAACATTGCTTAAGCCTAAAGCTTCTGTATTGTCTCTTTCTGAATATGTAAAAACATGGAGGTAAGAAAGATCTAAACTTTTAATAAAATTATATGTTTCCATAAATTCCTCTTCGCTTTCACCAGGGAATCCAACTATAACATCAGCACCAATACACGCATTTGGCATAACTTGTTTGACATGATTAATTCTATCTCTGTATAATTTTGACAAATATCTTCTTTTCATAAGTTTCAAAATAGTATCACTACCACTTTGCATTGGAATATGAAAATGAGGAACAAATTTTTTACTATTGCTAACAAAATTGATTATATCATTAGAAAGTAGGTTTGGTTCAATCGAAGATATTCTTACTCTGGAAATACCATCCACTTTGTCAAGTGCAGTTACTAATTCCAAGAATGTGTTTTCATGATTTTTATTTCCAAACTCACCTTTACCATAATCTCCAATATTTACACCAGTAAGAACTATTTCTTTAATGCCAGAATCAGAAATTTCTTTGGCTGCTCTTAGAATATTATCAAGCTTATCACTTCTAGAAATACCCCTTGCTAATGGAATTGTACAATATGTACATTTATAATCACAACCATCCTGAACTTTTAAAAATGATCTAGTTCTATCACCAATTGAAAAACTTGATCTATAAAAATTTGTTTCACTGATTTCACAAGAGTGAATCTTTCCTGACTGATTTTTTTTAAAGTCATTTAAATAATCTAGAATTTTAAACTTTTCTTTACTTCCTAAAACCAAATCAACTCCATTAACATTTGCTAACTCTTCTGGCTTTAACTGAGCATAACAACCTATTGCAATAATAAACGCATCTTGATTAATTTTTAATGCTCTAGAAACATATGATTTAAATTGTTTGTCAGCATTTTCTGTTACTGAACAAGTGTTAATAACATATATATCAGAAAATTGGTCAAATTTGACAACACTATAGCCAACATTTTTAAATTGTCTAGATATTGTAGACGTCTCCGAGAAATTTAACTTACAACCAAGGGTTGTAAGTGCTACAGTATGATTTTGGTTCATGTAAATTTAATCTATAAATTTAGGTTACAAATATAGGAATCAAAATCAATGATTTACAATTACAAATCTTTTAGAAATATAATAGCAATACTTATTCTTTTTTCTCTGTCTAATTGTTCCAAAAAAACCAATCTAGATGAAAATCAAGTTTTTAGATATAATGAGCATTCTAATATTTCATCACTTGACCCTGCTTTTTCCAGCACATTAAGAAATATTTGGCCTGTTAATCAGTTATTTAATGGTTTAGTTAGATTAGATGAAAATTTAAATATTTCCCCTGATTTGGCTAAAAGCTGGACAATTTCTAAAGATGGTTTAACTTATAATTTCAATATTAAAAATGAAGTTTACTTTCATGAATCCCAAAGTTTTGGAGATGATTTAACTAGAACTGTAAATGCAAATGATTTTGAGTTTAGTTTTAAAAGATTGAAAAACCCTAAACTTGGATCTCCTGGAATGTGGGCTCTTGAAAACATTAAGAGTTTTAAAGCTGAAAACGATAGTGTGTTTTCTATAATTTTAAAAAAACCTTTTGCTGCTTTTTTAGGTATACTTTCAATGAAATATTTTTCTGTTGTCCCTAAAGAATCCGTTCTCTTTTATGGAGATAAATTTGGAAAAAACCCTGTTGGAACAGGCCCATTTAAATTTAAAAAGTGGGAAGAAAATATAAAACTAGTTTTGAGAAAAAATAATCTCTATTTTGAAAAAGATAGTATAGGAAATCAATTACCTTACCTCAAAGCTATAGCAATAACTTTTTTACCCGATAAAAAAAGTGAATTCATGGAATTTGCTCAAAACAAAATAGACTTTATAAATTCAATTGATGCTTCTTTTAAAGATCAACTAATCACAAATGATGGAAATTTAAAGGAAAATCTTTCTAAACCAATAAAACTAATTTCAGGTCCTTATTTAAATACCGAATACATAGGTTTTTACTTAGGAAAAAAAGAAAGTCATGTCAATTCCAAGAAACTTAGACGAGCAATGAATTTTGCAATTGATAAAAAAAAGATGATGGAATATTTGAGAAACAATATTGGTTATCCAGCTAATAACGGTTTTATTCCCAAAGGCATGAATAATGATTCAAATACTCAAGGTTTTGATTACGACTTAGAGAAAGCAAAAAGGCTAGTTAAAGAATATAAAAAAGAAAATAAAATTGAAAATATCCGACTTACTTTAAATAGTGATGCAAATTATTTGGACATAATAGAATTTATTCAAAGAGAATTACAAAAAATTGATATTAATATTTCTATTAACATTGTTCCAGCTTCAACCTTGAGACAGGGTAAATCAACTGGAAAATTTGAAATGTTCAGAGCAAGCTGGATAGCTGATTATCCAGACAGCGAAAACTATCTTGGACTTTTTTACTCAAATAATTTAGCCCCAAATGGTCCTAACTATACTCATTTTAAAAATAATTTTTATGATGAATTATTTGAAAGCACTTATTTTGAACAAAATAAAAATGCAAGAGAGAATTCTTACAAAAAACTAGATAGTCTTATTATAAGCAATGCACCGATAATTCCATTATATTATGATAAGGTAATGAGATTTACACACAAAGATGTTTATGGTTTAAAAACTAATCCTATAAATCAATTAGATTTAAGAAAAGTTTATAAAAAGTAAATTACTTTTTAAGTTTAGCGTATCTATTTTTAAACTTATCTATTCTACCAGCAGTATCAACAAGCTTAGTTTTACCAGTATAATAAGGGTGTGAAGTTCTAGAAATTTCTAATTTTACCAAAGGATATGTTACGCCTTCATGTTCAATTGAATCTTTACTCTCAACAGTTGATTTTGTGATAAAGATATCATTGTTAGACATGTCTTTAAAAGCTACTAATCTATAGTTTTCTGGGTGTATACCTTCTTTCATTTCTTAAATAATTGGATGCAAATTTAATTCTTTTTTATCAATTTGCAACTTTATACTCTTTTAAACTAAACAAGTATTTAAATTATAACTATTTTTATAAAAAATATTTAAATATTATGGAAGAAATAAGCTCTAAACAATTCATGATCAACTACGGACTAACCACAGGTGTTGTTCTAATATGCTTTAGTTTAATGTTATTTTTCTTAGACGCACATTATGAACAAGATACATTTGTTCAAATTACTAACACAGTTATTACATTCGCAGGTATTACAGTAGGATGTTTAGCTTTTAAAAAAGCGAATGAGAATAAAATACAAGCCAGCTCAGTTAGAAAAATTGGAACAGGAATTTCACTTGTTATCGCCTTAATCTCTATTTTTTATACATTGTTCCTTACAAATGTAATGGAGCCTGATTTTATGGATAAAGTATTAGAAATTTCATATAATAAAACTATGAATGATTATCCTGAAGCACTTCAGGGAATGGACCTTAGCACCTTTATTGAAAATTCAAAACCATTCACTTTCTTAACTTATCCTATGATTTTAATTTTCACACTTTTATTTGGATTTTTATATAGTGTTATTTTATCTCTCTTTATAAAAACAAAAAAACAACTATAATTAGTTGAAAATGAATCTTTCTGTCGTTATTCCACTTATAAATGAGCAAAATTCTCTTGAGGAATTAGTGTCATCTATTTCATTGATAATTAATGAAATAAATCTTAAATATGAAATTATTTTAATCGATGATGGAAGTACAGACAAATCCTGGGAAATAATTTCAAAACTATGCGCTCTAGATCAAAATATTAAAGGAATACGTTTTTTAAAGAATTTTGGTAAATCACAAGCACTTTCAGCAGGTTTTAAAGCAAGTAAAGGTGAGGTGATAATCACTATGGATGCAGATTTGCAAGATGACCCAAAGGAAATTCCGGAACTGTATAATAAAATAGCTATTGAAAATTTTGATCTAGTTTCTGGCTGGAAAAAAGTAAGATTCGATTCAATATTATTTAAAAATATACCATCAAAGATTTTTAATTTAGCTGCTAGAATAACCTCTGGAATTAAACTTAATGATTTTAACTGCGGAATTAAAGCATATAAACAAAAAGTAGTTAAGCACATAAAATTAACAGGAGGAATGCATAGATATATTCCAGTTCTTGCAAAGAATGCGGGTTATGGAAGAATTACAGAAAAAATAGTTATACATCATCCAAGAAAACACGGAAAAACAAAATATGGAATTGACAGATTCATAAAAGGATTTTTAGATCTAATAACTCTTTGGTTTATTCACAAGTTTGGAAAAAGACCAATGCATTTTTTTGGTCTAATTGGAACGCTTATGCTAATTACTGGTTTTATTTTTTCAATTTATTTGGGTATTGATAAACTTATTTTAGAAAAATCTGGAAGACTTATAACTGAAAGACCTGAGTTCTATATAGCATTAACAACTATGATAATGGGCTCTCAGTTTTTTTTAGCAGGATTTCTTGGAGAGATAATACTTAGAAACAGAAAAATAAAAAAACAATATATTATTACTGAAACGATAAATGAATAACGAAGAAATAATACAAAAAAATTATTTAGAGTGGACACAATTTCCATTTGATAAAGAAACAATTCAGGAGGTACAGAAATTAAAAAATGATAATCATTCAAAATTCCAAGATTCATTCTATAAAGATCTTTCCTTTGGAACTGGTGGAATGAGAGGAATTGTTGGTTATGGACCAAACAGAGTTAATAAATATACTTTTGGAAAAAACACACAAGGAATATCCAATTATATTAATAAAATTTCTGATGATAAAGAAGCTGTAGTTATTGCTTATGATTGTAGAAATCAAAGTAAAGAACTTGCTAATCAAGTTGCTGAAATTTTTAGTTCTAATAATATTAAAGTTTATCTATTTAGTTCCATAAGACCTACACCTGAGCTTTCGTATGCACTTATAAAATTAAAATGTATTTGTGGAATTGTATTGACTGCATCTCATAATCCACCTGAATACAATGGCTACAAAGTATACTGGAAAGACGGGGGACAAATCGTGCCACCCATTGACAAAAAACTAATTAAAGAAATCGAATCAATTAACTTTGAAGATATTAATTTTGTGAAAAATGATTCAAATATTCAATTAATTGATACTGAAATAGATTCAATTTTTATTAAAGATTCGATTAAAAATGGAAAAATAGGTGAATCTAAAAGAGAAGAATATAGAGTGGTCTTTACTCCAATCCACGGAACATCATATAAACTTCTACCAGCTGTGTTAATAGGTGCTGGTTTTAAAGATTTTCATATTGTAGAAGAGCAAGCTATTCCAGACGGGAATTTCAGTACCGTTAAATCTCCTAACCCTGAGGAAACAGAAGCTTTAGAAATTGCGATAAAAAAAGCTGAAATATTAAATGCAGATATTGTTATTGGAACAGATCCTGATGCTGATAGAGTTGGTTTAGCTGTAAAGAATCATAAAGGGGATTATATTGTTTTGAATGGTAATCAAATGATGATTTTACTAACTGAATACATATTGAGTAAAAAAGAAAATTTGGATCAATCATTTTTTATTGGTTCAACTGTTGTTTCAACGAATATGATAAAACACATAGCTAA
>Ga0222716_10000016_pt1 | contig 138246 bp, 166 predicted proteins | sample C33_13DmetaG_FD_165044 | JGI IMG/M metagenome (GOLD analysis project Ga0222716, IMG submission 165044) | Estuarine water microbial communities from San Francisco Bay, California, United States - C33_13D | ecosystem: Environmental > Aquatic > Marine > Unclassified | place: USA: California... | reverse complement strand
TGACGTTGAACTATCTTCCTTCATGATTAAGGGTGCTCAGTTTCCTTCATCAGTCGTAGCTCCTGTCCCTGTATTATTCAGAGGCAGACAACTACAACTAGCTGGTGACAGAACTTTTGAACCTGTATCTTTAACAGTGATTAATGATACTGGTTTTGAAGTAAGAAACTCATTCGAAAGATGGATGAATGGTATTAGCGAACACAACAATAACACTGGTCAAAGTAATCCTACTGATTATATGGCTGACATTATTGTTGAGCAGTTAAACAAGCAAGGCGAAGTAACTAAGACTTACGATATGCGTGGTTGTTTCCCAACTAATCTTTCTACAATCGAACTTTCATACGATAATGAAAATCAGATTGAAGAATTTACAGTTGAGTTACAGGTACAATATTGGGAGTCAAATACTACTTCTTAAAAGCTGTATAAATAATATTAAACGAGGGGAGTTAATCTCCCCTCCGATAATATTGAGGTAAATAGAAAATGGCAGAACTTTTTGGTTTTGAGATCAATAGAAAGGGGCAAAAGCTTCCAGAGCTTCCTTCCTTTGTTCCGGACACAGACGAAGACGGTGTTGGCGTTATTAACAGTGGTGGTCACTTTGGCCAGTATGTTGATATTGACGGTGATACTGCAAAAAACGAAGTAGATCTTATATACAAATATAGAGATGTTGCTTCACATCCAGAATGCGATGCAGCCGTAGAGGATATTATAAATGAAGCAATTGTAGGTGACAATAAGTCAGCACCTATTGAAATTGTTATGGATGAAATGGAAGCATCTGATAAAATAAAGAAACTTATGAAAGAAGAGTTTGAGAATATTATCTCATTACTCAAATTTAATAGTTACTCACACGATATTTTTAGAAAATGGTATGTAGACGGTAGATTGCCGTATCATATCATTATCGACAACAAAAACCCTAAGAAGGGTATTCAAGAATTAAGATATATTGATCCAACTAAACTAAGAAAGATCAAAGAAATAGAAGAAGAAACCGATCCTAGAACTGGTGCAAGAATTATTAAAAAGTCTGAAGAGTACTTTTTGTTCCAAGATACTAAGATGCAGGGTGACGACAAAGGATTAAAGATACACCCTGACTCAATAGCATATTGTACTTCAGGAATGTTAGATCCAAGTCGTAAAAGAATATTATCATTCTTACATAAAGCGATTAAACCAGTTAATCAATTAAGAATGATGGAAGACTCATTGGTTATATACAGAATAAGTAGAGCTCCGGAAAGAAGAATTTTTTATATTGATGTAGGTAACCTTCCTAAAGGTAAAGCTGAAGAATACTTAAAAAATATCATGGGTCAGTATAGAAATAAATTAGTATACGATGCTAAGACTGGAGATATTAAAGATGATCGTAAGCACATGTCGATGTTGGAAGACTTCTTCCTACCGCGTAGAGAAGGTGGTAGAGGTACAGAAATTTCAACGTTACCCGGCGGGGAAAACCTCGGACAAATCGACGACATCATCTACTTCCAAAAGAAGCTGTACAAGTCGCTCAACGTTCCAGCTAATCGTTTAGAGCAAGAGTCTGGATTTAATCTAGGTAGATCTACTGAGATCACTAGAGATGAGGTTAAGTTTAAGAAGTTTTTAGATAGATTGAGAAAGAGGTTTAGTGATCTATTCTTACAATTGCTAAAAACGCAGTTAATGCTGAAAGGCATTATTACTAAAGAAGATTGGTTGAAATGGAAGGAAGATATATACTTTGACTTTATTGAAGATAATTACTTTAGTGAATTAAAAGAATCTGAGATAACAAGAGAACGTTTCGAAATGTTAGCTCAAATGGATGAGTATGTTGGAAAATACGTATCAAATGAATGGATTCGTAAGAATATCTTACGACAAACTGATGATGAGATCGCTGAAATTCAAAAACAAATCGCTGCTGAAAAAGCATCAGGCGATATTGAAGATGATGACGACCTTGACATTTAAAATATTATAAATATATAACGAAGGACAAAAATAAATGAGTATTGAAAATTTAATTAATGATGTAAAAAATGGCGATAACGTTGCTGCTAGTAAGCAGTTTAATTCCGTTATGGCCGATAAATTAACTGCTGCTCTTGATGCAAAGAAGATTGAAATTGCTTCTTCATTACAAGACAGGCAGGCCTCTAAAGAAGAGGAATAACAACGGAAATAAGTAAATGAAACTTATAGCAGAATATAACGACAATAACCTAGAGGTTATTGAAGAGAAAGTTAACGGTAAAAAGACCCTTTGCATAGAGGGTGTTTTCATGCAAGCCGATGCCAAGAATAGAAATGGCCGGATATATGAAAAGAGCATTTTAGAAAATGCAGTTAACAAATATGTAAAAGAACAAGTAAGTCAAGGTAGAGCCGTTGGGGAATTAAACCACCCTGAAGGTCCTACTATTAACTTAGATAAAGTTTCACATAAGATTACTGAACTCAAATTTGACGGAAGTAATGTTATTGGAAAGGCATCAATCTTAGAAACCCCTATGGGACAGATCGTAAAAGGTCTTCTCGAAGGTGGCGTTAAGCTTGGTGTATCAAGTCGTGGTATGGGAAGTCTTGTGCAAAAAAATGGCACTATGTATGTGAAAGATGACTTTATGTTGTCTACCGTAGATATCGTTCAGGATCCTTCAGCTCCAGAGGCATTTGTCAATGGAATTATGGAAGGTGTTGATTGGGTATGGAATAATGGTGTACTTTGCCCACAAGAAGTTGAGAAAATTGAGACTGAAATCAAGGAAGCTCGAAACATGAGATCATCTGATGTAGAGATTAAAGCTTTTAAAAATTTCCTCTCTAAACTTGTAAATTCTTAATAGGAGAATAAATTATGTCTAATGACGAAAATAAATATGGTTTAGTCGAAGACGTATCAGAAAGTGAGGAGCTCGTTGAAGACGAACAAGTTCAAGACGAAGAAATCATAGAAGCTAAAGCTAGAAAAGAAGCTGAAGAGAAGGATGATGACGAAGAGGAAGTCAAGGAGTCTGATGAAGACGACGAAGACGAAGAAGAAGTTAAGGAAGATTCCGATGAGGATGACGACGAAGACGAAAAACCTGTAGTCGAAATGCCTAAAACTAAGGCTGCTATTATGGCATCAGTAAATGATATGTTGAAGAAATCAAAAAAACTAGACGCACAAAAGATTTATGCAAGTGTTTGTAAAACTATGGAAAGTGATGAAGGTGATGACGAAGAAGAAGAGAAGCCAGTTAAGGAAGACGTAAATGTCGACCATATTGACTACTCTGAAGATTTGGATTCATTGGTGGCTGAAGAAGCTACACTATCCGACGGTTTTCAGGCAAAGGCTGGAATCATCTTTGAAGCTGCTTTAAAATCTAAAGTAGGTGCAGAGATTGATAGACTGGAATCTGAGTATGTCGCAAATCTTGAAGAAGAAGTAACTGAAATCAAGTCAGAGCTCGTAGAAAAGGTAGATTCTTATCTTAACTATGTTGTTACTAACTGGATGACAGAGAACGAAGTTGCAGTAAGTACTGGTCTTAGGACTGAGATTGCTGAGGACTTTATGTCTTCTTTACAATCAGTGTTTAAAGAGCACTATATCGAGGTTCCTGAAGGTAAGGTAGACCTAGTCGACGAATTAGCCGACCAAGTTGCTGAACTGGAAGAATCATTAAATAAATCAACGGAAGATAATATCGCACTGACTGAGTCTGTTTCCTCATTGGAAAGAGCCGAAGTTGTAAGAAATGCATCTTCTGGGCTAGCATTGACTGAAGCTGAAAAGCTTGCATCTTTGGTAGAAGATATTGATTTTGACGACGCAGAATCTTTCGAAATGAAAGTGAATGTTGTTAAAGAATCATACTTCAGATCTGAAGCTCAAGAATCAGTAGATGAAGCTCAAAACTTAGTTGGTACTGACGAGGCTCCGGCTGATATCAGTGATGTTATGGCTAGATACACTTCAGCTATTTCAAAATTTAACAAATAGTCTAATAGGGGAAACTAAAAATGTTTAACGCAGACAAAAACTTAATGGAAAAGTGGGCTCCAGTTCTCGGGCACGCAGATGTTCCATCAATTCAAGACAGTCATAAAGCAGCAGTAACTGCTCGATTGTTAGAGAACCAAGAAATCGCAGCAAGAGAAGAAGCTCATGCTGTAAAAGGTAACATGATCTCAGAAGTACATGCTAATGCCGTAGGCGCTGGTATGGGTGCTACTGCAGGTGAGATTGCAGGATTTGATCCTGTTCTTATCTCTTTAGTAAGAAGAGCTATGCCTAACCTTATCGCTTATGATATCGCTGGTGTACAACCTATGTCAGGTCCTACTGGTCTTATCTTTGCTATGAAGTCAAACTATAGCACTCAAGACGGTACTGAAGCATTGTTTGATGAAGCTAATACAGCTTTCTCAGGTGGCGGTACTCAAGAAGCAGGTCCTTCTGGTCTAGAAGCTGCTGTTGATAGTGGTGACGGTGATTTGAATACTGGTGAAACTGCTGGTGAGATTTTCTCAACAGTTGGTGGTGGTCTAACTACTGCTCAATCTGAAGCACTAGGTGATGGCGGCGGTACTACTTTCGGTGAGATGGCTTTCTCAATCGATAAGTCTACTGTTACTGCTAAGTCAAGAGCTCTTAAAGCTGAGTACACAATGGAACTTGCACAAGATCTTAAAGCTGTGCACGGTCTAGACGCTGAAGGTGAACTTGCTAACATCCTTTCTTCTGAAATCCTTGCGGAAATCAACAGAGAAGTTGTTAGAACTGTAAACCAAAAAGCTAAGCTAGGTGCTGGACAATCAAGCGTTGCTGTTAAAGGTATCTTTAACTTGCACACTGATTCAGACGGCAGATGGTTGGCTGAAAAAGCAAAAGGTCTTATTGTACAGATCGAAAGAGAAGCTAATGTTATTGCTAAAGAAACAAGAAGAGGAAAAGGTAACTATATTATCTGTTCTTCTGACGTTGCTTCAATCCTAGCAGCTTCTGGAATGCTTGACTACAGCCCAGCTTTGAATACTTCACTGAATGTTGATGATACTGGTAATACTTTTGCTGGTGTTCTTAACGGTAAGTTCAAAGTATATGTTGATCCATATGCAACTGGTACTAACCCTGACTACGTAACTGTAGGTTACAGAGGTAATACTCCATATGACGCAGGTATCTTCTATTGCCCATACGTTCCTTTAACTATGGTTAAAGCAATTGGTGAAGAAGACTTCCAGCCAAGAATCGGTTTCAAAACTAGATACGGCATGGTCGCTAACCCATATGTAGCCTCTAACGGTACTGGTACTGCAAGAGAAAACCCATACTTTAGAATCTTTAGAGTAGACGGAATCATGCAGAACAGCTAATCTTTAATTAGATATGCGATTAAGGGACCTTCGGGTCCCTTTTTTTATGTGTATAAATAGATGTAAGGAAGACGTTCTGCGTATCAAGTGGTACGTACTGCACATGAGTGGATAGGAAACCACCCCCGGAATTACAGGATAGGAGATTATCATGCATAAGATTTTTGCATTAATGACAGTAGTTTTGTTAGCTGGTTGTAATACAGTTGACTCAGTAATTGATGGCACTAAGAATATTGTTGGTGGTGTTGCGTCTGACGTTGCTGGAGTTACTACTGGCACTTTAGATGTAGTATCTGGAACAATTAAAAGTGTTGCCGATAAGACTGGTGTTGAAGAGACCAAAGCTAAATAAGTAAAGTTTTAGGAGTTAACCGGCCAAGGATGGCACATTCTAACATTTAAAGAGTATAAATAGATATATGACTACACAAAATAAAAACTTTTTGAGTCCTACTGGATTTCAATTTAAAATAGATTCTACTCAATATGCTAATGTTGAGTATTTTTGTACAGCTGTAACTCTTCCCGACTTATCATTGGGTGAAGCACCGAATCCTTACAAAGGATCTAACTTGGCTTTTACAGGTGATAGGATTACTTTCGGTGATCTTGCAATACGATTTAACGTAACAGAAGATATGGAGAACTATATTGAAATGTTTAATTGGATGCACAAGATTATTGAAAAAGGCGAAGCGTTTAAGTCTGATGCAACTTTATCTATTTTAAGTAGTCACAATAACGTCACGAAAGAGATTACTTTTAGAGACTGTTTCCCTACTAATCTATCTGCTGTTGAATTTTCTACTCAGCAAACAGATATAGAATACCTGCAAGCTGACGTGACATTAAAGTATACATACTACGAAATCAAGTAAACATATCGGTTTACTTTTTGGCGGTGTTTGTACACATATAGATATACTATGGAGATATTATGAATAATTTAGAAACAATACTTGAGATGTGGAAGAAAGACTCGATTATAGACGAGCTTCAATTAGACCAATCGGCAAGAGATTCGGCAAAGCTTCATTCGAAGTACCTAGAGTTATACTCAATAAATAAACTTAGATTTAAAAAGCTTGACTTAGAATTTAAAGTCTTATTGAAAGATAAATTCATGCACTATAACGGTAAACTCACGCAAGAAGAAATGGATTCTAAAGGATGGGGTTACGATCCTTTGAACGGACTTACAGTGCTGAAAGGGGATATGGATAAGTGGTACGATGCGGACCCACTCATTCAAGAACATCAAGCTAAAATGCACTACACGCAAGAACTAGTTGACACTTTAAAAGAAATACTTGACAACATTAAGTGGAGACATCAGAACATTAAAAATATTATTGAATGGAACAAATTTACTAGCGGGATGTAATGGAAAAAATAGTCGTTAAGAAAAAGAACGAGGTATTTCTAAGTGTTATAACTGAACCAGGAATAGAAATGGAGTTGTCAGAACACTTCTGTTTTTATGTACCAGGTTATAAGTTTATGCCGTCATACAAAAATCGTATGTGGGATGGTAAGATACGATTGTACGATTTAAGAAAAAAACAAATTTACGCGGGACTTTATAAGTACCTTATTGAATTTGCGAATGCTCGTAATTATGAGTTTATAGTAGAAGATAATTCTATGTATGGACGGCCCGACATTGAAGAGCTTCATGATATTGAAAGTTTGCTGAAACAGGTGACGCTCACGGCTAACGGAGATAGTATAACACCTAGAGATTATCAACTAAGTGCGCTCTCACATGCGCTGACTAATAAAAGTTCTTTGTTATTAAGTCCTACAGCTTCTGGTAAAAGTTTAATTATATATTTAGCTGTTAGATATTTTTTAGAGATGTATGACAGAAACGTATTGCTTATTGTGCCTACAACATCGCTAGTTGAACAAATGTATTCAGACTTTGGCGATTATTCCACAAACGACGAATGGTCGGTAGAATCTAATTGCCATAAAATATATTCAGGCAAAGAAAAGTATAACTTAAAGCACCGTGTAATTATTACTACATGGCAATCAATATATAAAATGCAGACCCCATGGTTTGAAAATTACGGCATGGTGATTGGTGATGAAGCGCATAATTTTAAAGCTAAGTCTTTAACTGCTATATTGGAAAAGTGCGTGAATGCACAATATCGTTTAGGAACAACAGGAACATTAGATGGCACACAGACACATCAGTTAGTTTTAGAAGGTCTATTTGGCCCTGTGCATAAAGTCACTACTACTAAAAAGCTGATTGAAGAAAACTCATTGTCACAACTCGACATATTTGTCTTGTTATTGAAATATAGCGATGAACATTGCAGATTAGTATCGAAGATGAAGTACCAAGAAGAGATTGACTTTATTGTAAAATACGAAGCGCGGAATAATTTTATAGCAAATTTAGCGATGGATCAAGAAGGGAACTCGCTGATATTATTCCAGTTTGTCGATAAGCACGGAAAACCATTGCACGATTTATTAAAGAAAAAGTTTGATGAATTACCAAGAAATACGAGGAGGTTGTTTTATGTCTCAGGTGAGACCGACGTGGATACGAGGGAAGAGATTCGAGCGATTACAGAGAAGCAGGACGACGCGATTATTGTCGCTAGTATGGGCACTTTTTCTACAGGTATTAATATTAAGCGTTTACACAACATTATTTTTGCTTCACCGAGTAAGTCTCAAATTAGGGTTCTTCAAAGTATCGGACGTGGATTAAGGAAGTCTGCAGATGGTATAGATACTAAGGTATATGATATTGCTGATGATTTACATTGGAAGGCCCGAAAGAATTATACGTTAAATCATGCTGGAGAGCGTATCAGAATATACAGTAGAGAAAAATTTGACTATAAAATACATGGTATAAATATATAAATGGAATCAATCGAAGAAGTAGATGTAAGGCATTTTAAACTAACAAACGGTGAAAACATTATTTGTTATGTTCAGTCGGCGAGCGAGCATGCGTTCATTGTAGAACGGCCTGCGGCCGTGCAGGCTTCACCTGCTGGTATGTGGACTTTTGCAGATTGGTTTCCATTTTCCGACAAGAAAGTGTTTAAAATTATGAAACGCTTTGTGATCAACCATACCGAGGTTGTATCTGAGACGAAAGAGTCGTATATAAAGTATTCTTGTCAAGATGAGATTAGAGATACTATAGAGACTTATGATTATGATACCTTTGAAGATGATATCCAAGAACAGTACGAATCTGATGAAACAGAGCCTAAAACAATACATTAGTATACCCCTGGCCTCAAGTGGACTCTTATATTATATCACGCTTTTGACGATTTGTACACCTTTTTATGCAAAAAAACTAAATTAATTTAATGAAAATAACTGTGTACATTTGTTGCATACTATGTTATAATATACTATTATCGGGAGAAACACATGACTAAAAAAATCAAACCAAAAGATAAACCACACTACGTAAACAATAAGGAATTTTCTCAAGCTGTTATGGATTACGCGATTTCAGCAAGAGCCTCAAAGGATGCAGGCGAAGTCACTCCTACAGTAACTAATTATATTGCAACCTGCTTCATGAAAATATCAGAAGGCCTGTCTCACAGACCGAACTTCGTTCGGTACACTTATCGTGAAGAGATGGTTATGGATGGTGTCGAAAACTGTCTAAGAGCTATTAATAACTATAAAATAGAAACGGCAACAAGGACTGGTAATCCTAATGCGTTCTCTTATTTTACACAAATATGTTTCTTTGCATTTATTCGTAGGATCACTAAAGAGAAAAAGCAACAAGAAATTAAATTCAGATTTATCGAAAAAATGGGAATTGAAGACTTTGCTGCTATGGGAATGGATGATGCTGGTGCACAACAAACAATGGAATATGTAGATACTCTTAGACAAAGAATCGATAAGATAAGAGTAAAAGATGATAAGATCAAAGAATTTGCGAAAGCAGAAAAAGAAAAAGAAAAACTAGAATTGTTTATGGTATAATATGAAAGTAGCTATATTAAATGACACACATTGTGGTGTAAGAAATTCATCAGATATTTTTCTAAAGTATCAAGAGAGATTTTACGAGGAGATATTCTTTCCTTATTTGAAAGAACATAATATTAAGAATATCTTGCATTTGGGAGACTATTATGAGCACAGAAAATTCGTTAACTTTAAAGCGCTCAATGCTAATCGTAAGCATTTTCTTGAGCCTATGCGTGATGCCAGCATTACCATGGATATTATACCCGGAAATCATGATGTCTATTTCAAAAACACTAACGAGTTGTGCAGCCTCAAAGAGTTGCTTGGTTATTTTACCAGTAATGTAAACATTATTATGAAACCTACTGTACTAGATTATGATGGTTTAGGTGTAGCAGTGATTCCATGGATTAATAACGCTAACTATAAAGAGTACGTTGATTTTGCTATGAAGTGTAAAGCGCCAATACTAGGTGCTCATTTAGAACTTGCTGGCTTTGAAATGATGGCAGGTATTACTAATCCACACGGAATGAACGCTGAAATATTTTCACGGTTTGAAAAAGTATTATCTGGACATTTTCATACAAGATCGTCCAGATATAATGTCGACTATTTAGGTTCTCAGTTTGAATTTACATGGGCTGATGTTGATGATCCAAAGTATTTTCATATACTTGACACAGAAACACGAGAAGTTACGGCTGTGCGTAATCCTATTACTATGTTTAAAAAGATTGTATATGATGATACTAATAACGATTATAGCAACTTTGACTTTACTGATTGTGAGCACAAGTTTATTAAGCTGATAGTATTAACCAAGAACGATCTATATATGTTCGACAAGTTTGTTGATAAGCTTCAAAACATAGAAACATATGAATTAAAAATCGCTGAAAGCTTTGAAGAATATTTAGGTGAAAGCGTTGAAGATGAAAAAGTATCTTTAGAGGATACAACTGAACTATTGGATTCTTATGTAGAAGCAGTTGATACTGAACTAGATAAAGATCATTTGAAAATTGAATTGAGAAAGCTTTATACAGAAGCTCAGAACTTAGAGGTCGTATGATAAATTTTAAAAGTGTTAGTTGGAAGAATTTTCTTTCAACAGGTAATGACACAATTAAAGTACAATTAGATAGAACCCCATCAACCCTTATTGTCGGTTCGAATGGTGCAGGTAAGTCAACGATGCTGGATGCATTATCTTTTGGATTGTTTGGTAAACCACATCGTGATATTAAGAAAGATCAAATGATCAATAGTATTAATAAGAAAGGCACAATTGTCGAGGTTGAGTTTACTATTGGTAGTTCAGACTTTAGAATATTAAGAGGTATTAAACCTAACAAGTTTGAAATCTGGCAAAATGGTAATATGATCAATCAGTCTTCCAATGCTAGAGATTATCAGAAATTCTTAGAACAGAACATTCTTAAGTTAAATCATAAATCATTCCATCAGGTTGTTGTATTAGGTAGTAGTTCCTTTATTCCCTTTATGCAATTACCTGCGTGGTCTCGTAGATCTGTTATTGAAGATCTATTAGACATTAATATATTTAGTAAGATGAATACATTGTTGAAAGAGCGTAATTCTAAGATAAAAGAAGAGCTCGGTGAGATCAATCATTCTTTAGATTTATATAAAGCTAAGATGGACACTCAATCTAAATACATTAAAGATCTACAAGCAATCAATAAGGATATGATTGCATCAAAAGAAAATTCAATTGAAGCATACGAAGATGATGTAAAGGCATTGGTCAATCAATCTGCAGATCTAGGTAAAAACCTTGACGCGTTAACGGAGCTTGAAAATAAAAAATCAGATGAACTGTCTAGGAAAGTATCTGATATTAAGTCGGAAGATAAATTGTTTAAATCTAAGATTAAAGACTTGGTTAGCCAAGCAAAATTCTTTGAAGAAAACGAAATATGTCCGACGTGCGACCAAGACATCGATGCTAATATTAAAGATGATAAGCTAAACCATATTAAAGCGACAGCCGCAAATATACAACAAGGTATGAAGGAGTTATCACTAGATAATGATAAATGCGCATCTCAGTTACTAGAATGTCAAAATAATATGAAAGAGCTTTTAGCAAAGCAACGTCAGATTAACTCTAATAATGATAAAATAAATATCATGCAAAGAGAGATCGAAAAGATTCAGAAAGAAATCAGTACTTTGTTACAGTCATCTGGTGATATAAAAGTTGCTAAAGACGAACTAAATACATTACGTGATAGCAAAGACTCAATAACAGAAAAAAAGCTAGAGTATGTAGAAGAGCGCACGTACAATGAAGTTATAGGCGAGATGTTGAAAGATACAGGCATAAAAACTAAAGTGATTAAACAATACTTGCCTGTCATGAATAGACTTATTAATCAGTATTTGCAAGTACTTGACTTTTTTGTTGCATTTCATTTAGACGAAAGCTTTAATGAGACTATTAGATCGCGTCATCGTGATGCATTTAACTACGCTTCTTTTAGTGAAGGCGAAAAACAAAGAATCGATTTATCATTGTTATTCACTTGGAGACAGATTGCCAAGATGAAAAATTCAGCATCTACGAATCTGCTCGTATTAGACGAAACCTTTGATTCTTCTCTTGATCATGATGGAATCGACAATCTAACTAAAATTCTAAACACTCTAGAAGATGGTACGAATGTATTCATTATATCCCATAAGGGCGATATCCTAGAGAACAAGTTTAGATCTAAGATCGAATTTATCAAAGAACGCAACTTCTCTAAGATCAAATAGTTATAATAACCGCGTTCTATATAAAAAATACGTATAAAAACTATATACTATTTTCGCAAAAAGTGTGTACAAGCACCTCATATCGTGGTATAATGGTACCATATTAAAGATAAGGAGTTAATATGTATCACAATTCAAGTCTACCAAAATTACTAGCGAAAGAGAATCTTACGATTCGTCATGGTAATTATCAAACCCCATGGTTTGACATCAAAAACCGTGTTCTCGGCCTTCCTCTGTGGAAGGACATGGGTAAAGACGTATATGACTTATTTGTAGGTCATGAAGTTGGCCATGCATTAGAAACTCCATATGAAGGATGGCACGACAGTCCTGAAAAACTTCAGGGTTGTCCTAGGTCCTATATTAACGTAATAGAAGATGCTAGGATTGAGAGAAAAGTAAAAACTAGATATCCTGGTTTAGTCGGTCCATTCTCTAGAGCATACGCTAACTTATTCGAAGACAACTTTTTTGGAACTGAAGATATAGATGTTTCAGAACTAAGAATTATTGATAAAATTAATCTTCAAGCTAAAGTCGGATCTCATATTGATATAGAGTTTACTGACGAAGAGCAAGTCTTTATGGATAGAGCTATGAGAACTGAGGACTTTCAAGAAGTCTTAGAACTTGTTAAAGACATCGTAGCTTACGATAAAACACAAGAAGAAGATAAAGAGGAAGAAGAAACTCCAGACGAAAACAAATTTGACGAGACTGATGAAACTGAATCAGAAGAAGAAAGTGATCCTTCACAGCAAGGTGGAGATGATCAACCTGACGATCAACAAGAACAAAATACTCCTAATTCTTCAGGAGATGAAGAAGACGAAGAAGATAACGGACAATCTGACGAAGGTTCTGTTTCTCTTGGTGACGGAGCGGACGGACATAATGGTGTTTCAGTAACAGATGAAGCTTTTAGAAAAGCAGAAAAATCACTACTTGACACTGACGAAGATGGTCAACAAACACTTGTCGTTTCTGATATTCACAAAGAGATCAGAAAAAAGATAGTTGTTGACTTTAAAGATCTTCAAGCAGAGAGAGCTATTTCAACAGAACATGCCGGTGAGTATATCTTAGAAGATATTGCTAAGGCAACTATGGAATATCCTACGTATATCAAGACAACTAAAAGAAGTGTTGCTGTCGCAGTTAAAGAATTCGAAATGAGAAAGGCCGCTACTCAGTGGGCTAAAGCGACAACCGCAAAAACTGGAGTTATTGACGTAAACAAACTGTTTTCATACAAGACTAATGAGGACATATTCAAACAAACAACTAGACTTCATGATGCTAAAAGCCATGGAATGATAATGTTGATTGACTACTCAGGATCTATGTATGAGTCATTACCTAATGTTTTAGATCAGCTAATTCACTTAGTATTGTTTTGTAAGCAAGTTAATATTCCTTTTGACGTCTATGCGTTTACAACACAAAACAGCAATATTGATTATTACGATCTTAAAACTCAAGGTTTACTGTTTGATGGAGATATGGATTTAGATGGAATAAGCATGCCGCTTTTGACTTCTTCGAGTCTTAAAAAATCTGATTTCGAAGCTTCGCTTAAAGCTCTTCATATTAGAGCAACGGCTGGTTCTTACGTGTCAAGACAGATAATTGGAAAATCAGAAGACTTTGGTTCAACTCCGTTAAATCAAGCTTTGATTATGTCACATCATCTAATTAAAGAATTCAAAGTTAAGCACGCAATCGAAAAAATGAATCTAGTCGTTTTCTCTGACGGAGATGCGAACAGAATGCAAGCTTACCAGGATCAATCTCTTGAAGATAACAAAGTAGCTTCTCACGGAATGTGGAAAGGTATTAACATGATGATTGACGGAAAGTTAGTAAAATCCGAAGCTAGAGAGGCAGCGACAGCGGCAATATTAGAAAATATAAACAAAAGACTTGCCACAAACTGCATCGGATTCTTTATGGCTGATAACAACAGAGATTTTAACTTTAAAGTCGACGATATTTGCGGTAATGCTTGGGCTGAAGATGAAAGAAAGGAAGCTCAAAAAGAGTACAGAAAAAACAAATGTGTTGTTAGAACTAACGCTCTTGGATACAATGAATTTTACTTAATTAAAGGCGGTAACAATCTTGAAACTGCGGATGACGATTTCGAAGTCACTTCAGATCACACTAGAGGCCAAATGGCTACTGCGTTTAAAAAGTACTCTAAGAGCAAAAAGCAGAACAAGGTTCTTATGACCACATTCGGAAGATGTGTCGCATAATACTGCTAAAAAATGTATACTTTTTTTCAAAAAAAGGTGTACAAACCCCTAGAACCATGGTATAATATACACATACACAATTGATAAGGAACTACATTATGAAAGATATGAAAATCTCAACACAAAATATTTTAAAAGAACTGGCTACAAATTATCCAGATCAAACTGCGTTCAGAAAGAACGTGATTGAATCCACGGCAAAGTCCATGGGTTACACAGGAAAAGACTTTTATCCTATGCTTACCGCAGAAACAAGAGTCAAAATAGGCACTTATGATTTAAGCGCTTTACTACAAACTGTAGAGGTTGACAATAAGGTGATAGACATTTCGTCTGCAGCAAAAATGCAATCGATCGTTAACGAAGAAAAATCATTCGCAAAAGCGGATCCAACGTTTGTTCCATGGGGAGCATTTCACGATGTTGTAAAAATGATTAAATCGCAGATGTTCTATCCTGTATACGTTTCTGGTTTATCTGGAAATGGTAAAACTTTTATGGTAGAGCAAGCTTGTTCAAAACTAAACAGAGAATTTATAAGGGTTCAAATTAACCCTGAAACTGACGAGGATGATTTACTTGGTGGATTTAGACTTATTAACGGAGAGACTGTATTCTCTAAAGGACCGGTTCTTAAAGCGATGGAGAATGGCGCGATCCTTCTTCTCGACGAAATTGATAGAGCTACAAATAAAATTATGTGTCTTCAAGGTATTCTTGAAGGTAAACCTGTTCTCGTTAAAAAAACGGGTGAAACAATTACTCCTGCGCCTGGCTTCAATGTTATAGCAACTGCGAATACTAAAGGTAAAGGATCAGAAGATGGTAGGTTTACTGCTGCTTCAATCATTGACGAAGCTTTCTTAGAAAGGTTTACTGTTGCGATTGATCAGAAGTTTCCATCACCATCTATCGAAACTAAAATACTTAACAATCATATGACTAAGTTCGGTACAGAAGATACTGACTTTGTTGAAAAGCTAGTTACATGGGCAGACATTATTAGAAAAACATTCTATGATGACGGAGTAGATGAAGTTATTTCAACTAGAAGGCTTTGTCACATCGCACAAACTTTCTCTATCTTTAAGAATAGAGCTAAGGCGATTGACTTATGTATTGCTAGGTTTGATGACGACACTAAGTCAGCTTTCTTAGATCTTTACACAAAGGTCGATGATGGCGTATTAAACATTGAAGAGGAAATTAATGAAACAGCCTAATTACAAATTTAACGAAGGAGCTCTTATTAAAGAGTTCCAATCGTATATCGATTCTACGTACGGACAGCATTATGGCCAAGGGGGATTACAATCTTCCGAAGTAATAATTGATCGTGGCCATGGCCTTGGATTTTTCCTTGGAAATGTTGACAAATATAATGCTAGGTATGGTAAGAAAGGAACTTCAGATGATCATAGAAAAGATCTTATGAAGGTACTACATTATGGATTACTTGCGCTTTATGAGCACGATAGGTCTAACTCAAAATAAAAGGTGTACAAACACGTGAAACTGTGTTATAATACTGGTAACAAATTAAAAAAGGTAAATTATGAAAATATCAAGTGAAACTATTAACATCCTGAAAAACTTTTCGGGAATAAATTCGAACCTAGTCTTTAAGCCTGGAAAGGAACTTAAGACTATTTCCGAAGCAAAAACCATTATGGCGAATGCATCAATCCTCGAGGACTTTCCTCAAACGTTTGGCGTATACGATCTTAATGAATTTTTGTCTCTGTACAATCTTATGGATGAACCTGACTTAGAATTTAGCGATAAGTTCTTAACAATGTCTGATGGTTCTCAAAGGATTAAGTACTACTATTCTGAGATTGAGATTCTTACACAACCTAGTAAAGATATCAATATGCCAGAGTGCGAAGTTATCCTAGATCTTTCGGCCACGAACCTAGATAAGATTAGGAAAGCTGCTGCAGTTCTTGGACATTCAGAATTAGCTTTCAGTAGTGAAGGTGGTGAAGTTATTGCTTCTGTATTCAATGAGAAAGATTCTACTGCGAATACATTTGACATTAATCTAGGCACATCATCTACTGAAACCTTTAATTACGTATTTAGTATTTCAAATCTGAAAATGCTACAAGGTGATTATAAGGTATCGATTTCATCTAGGCTAATCTCCAACTGGAGAAATGCGGATAATCCTTTGGATTATTTTATTGCTTTAGAGAAATCGTCAAGTTTCGGTGTATAAATAACTATGCACAGAAAAAATTCTCATAATATTATGAGGATAATAAGAGAAGATGCCGAATTGGTCGGGTCTCTCATAATTAGTCTACTTTGCAAAGGAGAAGAAAATGACTGAAGAAGTAATGGCACCTGAAGGTGCAGAAGAGCAACAAGCTCCACAATTGTCTCTACAAGACATCTCAACTTTCGTACAGATTATCGATATCTGTTCTAAAAGAGGTGGTTTTGAAGGCGCTGAGTTGGAAGCTGTTGGTGGTCTAAGAAATAAGACAGTAGCGTTTCTAAATGCTGCGTCTGAAGCTCAAGGGCAAGAAACTCCAGAAGGTATGGTACCAGCAGGTTCCGATCTTCCGGAAGAAGTTGAAGCTGAAGAAGCTTAATTTCGAACTAGCTTATTGCGGGGGTAGCTCCCTCGCATTTTATTAATTTTATTATGAAGGATATATTATGGATCGCAATGAATTAACACGCTTAATCGAAGCGCTAAAGAAAGGTACTGTCACGGTGACCTTTCAAAAGATTGACTCAGAAGAAGTTCGAGTCATGCCTTGTTCTCTCAACCCTACTGTTCTCAAAGCTAATGGCGTACAAGCTGTTATCGAAAACGTTAGTTCAGAAACTGAGCACTTAGCTGTTTGGTCTCTGGATAAAGACGCATGGAGATCGTTTCGTGTAAACACAGTTCTTGGTTGGGAGGTACTATAATGTCAGAATTTCTTTGGGTTGAAAAATATCGACCACAAAAAATTCAAGATTGTATTTTACCGAAATCAATCAAGAAAACTTTTGAAGATATTGTTAGAGGAGGTGACCTACACAATATGCTTCTTACCGGGACAGCCGGCTTAGGTAAAACAACAGTTGCGAAAGCTTTGTGCAATGAACTTGACTTGGATTATCTTTTGATCAATGGATCCGAAGAGTCTGGCATCGATACGCTTAGAAACAAAATTAAGCAGTTTGCATCTACTGTTTCACTACAAGGTGGTTACAAGGTAGTTATCCTTGATGAAGCAGATTATCTCAACGCTCAATCGACACAACCCGCATTGCGTGGTTTTATTGAAGAGTTCTCGAATAATTGTCGATTTATATTGACATGCAATTTCAAGAATCGAATCATTGAACCATTGCATTCTCGTTGTACTACAATTGAGTTTAATGTTTCTAAAAAACAAGCAGCTCCACTTTGTGGGCAATTTCTCAAAAGATGTACTAACATCCTAAAAGATGAAGGTATTGATTATGATGAGAAAGTTGTTGCTGAATTAATAATGAAACACATGCCTGATTGGCGTAAAGTTCTTAATGAGCTTCAGCGTTATGGAAGTAGTGGTACTATTGACACAGGCATTTTAGTATCTTTATCGGAGGTATCTCTCAATGATCTTATGATCCACTTGAAGCAGAAGAACTTTAAAGGTATGCGTCAGTGGGTAAGTAACAATATTGATTCTGAACCTGCAGCAATTTATCGTAAAATATACGATAACATGAATGACTATATTGATCCTCAGAGTATACCACAACTGGTACTTATTCTAGCGGACTATCAATATAAGAATTCGTTTGTTGCAGATCACGAACTTAATACAGTTGCTTGTCTTACTGAGGTAATGGCTGGGGTTTCATTCAAATGAGCCCCTTCGATTATCTAAACGCAATTAACACGACTAAAAAGGATATAATGGTTGATGATGTGGCTGAAAAAGCATACGCATCGTTTATGGTTAATCGAGGACTTTCATATTTTCCCGACACAATTCTTTTCGCAAATGAAATGAATGTGAACCACCATATAGATCATCGTCTTCAATTTGATTTTTTTATAAATATAATTAAGAAGAAGAAAAGATTCTCTAAATGGGCAAAGCCTATCAACATAGAGAACTTGGAACTTATAAAAGAATATTATGGATATAGTAATGAAAAAGCTAAATCTGTATTGTCATTGTTAAATGGCGAACAAATTAACGAATTGAAATTAAGGATGTATAAAGGTGGAAAACGAAAATAATATTGAAGTCCAGTGGACTCCAGCTTCTATGTTGGAGATTACTCTCAACGAACCAGATGACTTTCTCAAAATAAGAGAAACATTAACCAGAATTGGTGTGGCGTCTAGAAAAGATCAAAAGCTATACCAATCATGTCATATATTGCACAAACAAGGAAGATACTTTATTGTGCACTTTAAAGAGTTATTCTTATTAGATGGGAAACCTTCTAATCTAATGTTGAACGATATCCAGCGTAGGAATACAATTGCTACATTGCTGGCAGATTGGGGACTCGTAACTTTTGTTACCGCCGATCAAGCTAAAGATATTGCACCGTTAAGACAGATTAAAGTAATTCCATTTAAGGAAAAAACAGAATGGCAACTATGTCCTAAATACAATATAGGAAATAGTAATAATGGAGAAAAAACTTAAAAAAGCATGGACTACATTTCATAAGTTTATGAAGTCCGGCAGACTAAATAAAGTTTGCAAAAAATGTTTAAACTAGCAACGAGAGTTGTATAAATAAATGTGGATGCCGAATTGGTCGGGTCCACATATTAATCTTGCTTTAAATAGGAGAAACAAAATGGTAAGAAATACTATGAACGTACCGCGTTCACTATTCATTGGATTTGATCCAATATTAAATGAACTTGAAAGAATCCACTCAGCTGGAAGATCTCAAGACAACTATCCCCCACATAACGTTGTAAAGGTCGATAACGATAACTTCAATATCGAACTTGCTGTTGCAGGATTTTCGGAAGAAGACATTTCTGTAGAAGTAAAGGATGGTATTCTATTAATTAAAGGTCAAAATTCTGATGATGATGATCGTGAATACGCACACAAAGGGATTTCATCCCGCAAATTTGAGAAGTCCTTTCGACTCTCTGAATTTGTCGTAATAGACGGGGCCGAACTTGTGAATGGGATACTTGTGGTGAATGCCAGGGTTGAAGTTCCAGAAGAGAGGCGTCCTAGAAAGATCGAAATCGGGTCTGCTGGGGCATCAAAGAAGAAGGAATTTATTCAAGAATAGATTCCGGTGAGCAGCGAAAACTCAGTGGATTGTAATAATCAATTTACTGGAGTCAAATCATGGGTTACATACGTAAACACAAAGATGGCATTAGGACTGGATTCGAACTTATATTTTTAATGTGTGGAATTTTAGCAATTTCACCCGTTATAATTTATTTGCAGCTGAATTCATTCTAAAGGAATCGGAGCGGGAGAGAGTGATCTCTCCCAATTTTCCTACATAAAAGTGTAGTACCTCGGCACTTTTTCGTACATAAAAGTGCAACATTTTTACATTTTTTCGTACATAAAAGTGTACAACATGTTTAAAATATGATATAATATGTACATATAAAATTGATATGGTTATACTATGAACACAAAATTTTACACTAACGTTTCTCGTTATGGCAATTCATTGCTATATCGTGGTTATAAAAACGGTAAAAAAATACAAACAAAAATTAAATACCAACCTACTTATTTTGTAAGTACGGCAAAACCTTCTAACTGGAAATCACTCGATGGAGCTAATGTATCTCCAATCAATTTTGATTCTATGCGCGACGCGAAAGAATGGTTACAGGTAAATTCTCAAGTTGTCGGTAGACACATCTACGGCAATAACAAACATATTCCTGCTTTTATCAACGACGAATTTCCAGGTGAAATCGCTTTTGATAGAAACCAAATTAATGTATCTACGATCGATATCGAGGTGCAATCAGATGCAGGTTTTCCAGAGCCAGAACAAGCAGCTCACGAAATTACAGCTATCTGTATGAAAAACAATATTGACAACACATTTTATGTGTGGGGTCTTAAAGACTATGATGTAGAAAATAGTATCATGCAAGAAAATCGTGTGGTCTATAAACACTGCAAAACCGAATCAGAACTTTTACTTGAATTTATTGCACATTGGTCTTTACCATCGCAATGTCCAGACGTAATTACCGGTTGGAATTCACGCTTCTTTGATATACCTTACATTGTAAATCGAATCATAAAAATCCACGGTGAAGAGTTTGTTCGCAGATTATCTCCATGGGGATTAATTGACCGTCGCGATATTACAACAATGCAACGTAAACAAATGGCATATGAAATTCAGGGCATTGCTCAAATGGATTATCTAGACTTGTTTAAAAAGTTCGGTTACTCTTATGGTCCACAAGAAACATACAAACTAGATCATATTGCATCAGTAGTTCTTGGTGAGAAGAAACTAAGTTATGAAGAGCACGGCAATTTGCATACTTTATATAAGCATGATCATCAAAAGTTTATTGATTATAACATTAAAGACGTAGATCTAGTAGATCGTTTCGAAGATAAGATGGGCCTTATTACATTGGCACTCACAATGGCGTATCGTGGTGGTGTAAACTACAGCGATGTCATGGGTACTACTGCAATATGGGATGCTATCATATTTCGTAATCTATATGCGAATCAAGTTATAATTCCATTTGCCGAAGAGAAGTTTAAAACTCCATATCCTGGTGGTTATGTTAAAGATCCACATGTTGGAATGCACAAATGGGTAGTTTCTTTTGATTTAAACTCACTATATCCATCCATCATTATGCAAAATAACATGTCACCGGAAACTATTATTCCAGGCAAAGTTGCTAATGTTAACGTTGATAATCTTCTTTCTGGAGAAATTAAACCTAGACTCGATGCTAATGAATGTGCTTCCGCATCAGGTCAGTATTTTAAAACTGATGAGCAAGGTATTCTGCCAAAGATTATCGATGAAATGTATAGCGAGCGTGTTGTCATTAAACGACAAATGATCGCGTCTCAAAAAGAACTTGAAAGGATTGACAAAAATGACAAACAGGAATTATATCGAGTTCAGCGTGATATTGCGATCGCAGAGAATCAGCAAATGTCTATTAAGATTCTCCTTAATTCTCTTTATGGTGCTCTCGGCAACAAGTACTTCAGATTCTTCGATCAGCGAATCGCAGAAGGAATTACACTTACTGGACAGCTCACAATTCGATGGGCCGAAAAGGCAATTAACACTTACCTTAACTCAGTGCTTAAAACTAAGAAAGACTATGTTCTTGCGATCGACACCGATTCAGTGTATGTTTGCTTAGATGATCTTGTATCTGCTGTTAACCCAAAAAATCCATTAGAGTTTGTCGATACTGTTTGCAAAGAAAAGCTTGAAGATGTTCTAGAAAAATCTTATGGTGATTTGTTTGATATCATGGGTGGTATTGAAAATCGTATGGTGATGAAACGTGAAGCTATTGCTGACCGTGGTATTTGGACTGCCAAGAAACGTTATATCCTAAATGTACTTGACAACGAAGGTGTTCGTTACGCAGAACCTAAGCTAAAAATTATGGGTATCGAAGCTATTAAGTCTTCAACTCCTGCACCATGCCGCGAAGCTCTAAAGGAAATGTTTAAGACTATTATTGGTGGAACCGAACGTGATGTACAAAACAACATCGAATCGTTCCGAACATATTTTAAAACTTTGTCACCAGATCAGATTGCATTCCCACGTGGTATTACAAATCTAACTCAATTTAAAGACAAACAAACAATCTATCGAAAAGGAACTCCTATCCACGCACGTGGCGGTATCTTATACAATAAGATGCTAAAGGATCTTTCCCTAGATAAGCAATACAACAAAATTCAAAATGGCGAGAAGATCAAGTTTATATACTTGCGAACTCCAAATCACATCAAGGAAAATGTAATTTCTTTCTTAGATTACCTTCCAGAGGAGTTTGGTCTACATCGCTATATTGATTACGATACACAATTCAACAAAACATTCTTGGATGTTATTGACCCGATTTTATCGGCTGTTGGATGGAATTCCAAAGAGATCGCGACACTCGATGAATTCTTTTAAAATAACTGTGTACAAACCATTAAAGTCGTGTTATAATATACCACATACAGGAGAAAAAATATGAAAATAGTAAGACTGACAACGGGTGATGAAGTCATTTGTAAGGTCAAAGAAACAGAAAACTCAGTTACTATAACTGATGGTTTTTCAATGATAGCTACCGAGCCTGGTAAAATCGGATTTATTCCTTTTATGGCTTATGCAAAAGATAAAGAATTCCAAATTAGTAAAGAATTCGTAGTCATGATTGTAGATCCGGTTGATGAAATAGTAGATCAAGTTAGATCTATGACTAGCGGTATCGTAACTCCACCAAAACAAGGAATTATAGTATGAGCCAAAACTGGGTAGAAGACATCGAAAAGATGCAAGATAAATTCGGAACTCTTGATTGGGTATTCGATAATAAAACAGATACCGAAAAGCTTAAAAAGTTTTTAAAGTTTCGTATTGACTTCTTACAAGAAGAACTAGACGAAACCAAAACTGCGTACGAAACAATGGATGGTGAAGAAATCGTTGATGGTTTAATCGATCTATGTGTTGTAGCAATCGGAACGCTTGATGCTTTTGGTGTTGATGCGTATAAAGCTTGGGATGAAGTTCTTAAAGCTAATATGACAAAAAATGTTGGCGTAAAAGAAGGTCGACCAAATCCACTGGGACTTCCAGACCTCATGAAACCTGAAGGTTGGAAAGCTCCATCTCATGAAGGTAACCATGGTATCTTTAACGATATTCGATAGTATATACGATAACAAAACTGTCAAGCGCGTTGATTATAATTCGTTTGATGACTTTGAAAAAGTATTATACAAATTGGCCAATAGTGATAAGTATCAGAAAAAAGCTGATGCTCCTTTAATATCACCGGCCACATATAAGACCGAAACCACTCGAGCTAATGCAAATGTTATTAGTTGGGGTGGTTTCGGCATTGTCGATGTCGATGATTATGAAGGATCTATTGATGATATTCATGAGAAGTATTCTAAATACAAATACGTTTGCTATTCGACAGCAAGCTCAACTAAAGCGCATCCAAAGTTTAGATTAGTATTTCCATTGACACAATATGTTGATGCCGATAAAATCAAACATTTCTGGTTCGCACTTAATAAAGAAATAGGAGACATCGCAGATGCTCAAACAAAAGATCTTAGCAGAATGTACTACGTCCCTTCAAGATACAAAGGGTCGTACAACTTCATATTCACACACGATGGAATTACCATGGATCCGAATGAACTCATGGAACGACACAGATACGTCGTATCAAATGAATCGTTTTTCGATAAGCTACCAGACTCTATTAAAAGGAGTCTTATACAACATCGACAGGAAAAACTCAACAACACTGACTTTTCATGGACAGGATATAAAGACTGCCCTTTTGTAAACAAAAAGCAAATCGAAGATTACAAAAAAATTACTGGCTCTGGCTGGTATTTACAAATGTACAAAATTATGGTTTCTACCGCAGGCAACGCAATGCAGAGAGGTTATCCCATCTCAGCAAAAGAAATTGCCTGGATTTGTTCAGACTTGGACAATGACACCGGTGGATGGTATGGTAAACGGGATATGGTAAAAGAAGCAGAAAGAGCAATTGATTTTGTCTTTCGAAATAATATATAGGAGAAAAAAATGGCGATTAAAATGTTACACAATGAAGTCTTAGTAACAGCAACTGAAAAAGAAGAAACTACAGCAGGTGGTATTATTCTTACTGGAGATACTACGAAGGGTTCAAAACCTGCTTTAGTGTTGGAAGTAAGCGGAGGCGCACTCGGTAAGGTTATGTCAGGAGATAGAGTATTTCTTGATTGGACGAAAGTAATGCCGATTGACTATGACGGAACCGCAGCAGGAATTATTGATGTTGAACATATCAAGGCGGTAATAAGTGTATAGGTACAGAGTTTATATTACAAGAGTTGTTGACGGAGATACCGTTGATGTAGATGTCGACCTAGGGTTTAGTACGGTTCTAAAAAAGCAAAGAGTGAGAATGATGGCAATCGATACTCCTGAATCTAGAACTAGGGATTTAGAAGAGAAATTCTATGGTAAGCAATCAAAGTACTTTTTAGAGAGTTTATTAAAAGATCAAAAGATTCAACTAGTGTCTCATGACAAAGGTAAGTTCGGTAGAATTTTAGGTGAACTCTTTATAGACGGATTAGAAACTTCAGTTAATCAAACTATGATTAATAACAATCATGCTGTTCCATATTATGGTGGTAACAAAGACGAGACTGAAAGGCACCATTTGGAAAATAGAAAAGCATTAAACGAGCAAGGTATTGTATATGAAGCTTGAAGATCTCAAAGGATGTTATAGCGCTATAGTTACTCCGGAGTTTATAGCTCGTAGGGATAAAATGGTAGAACACTTAGATGCAGGAATTCGTGGAGCAAACTGTGAATTTCCTGAACATGATCAGGCTAGTATGGATCCAAACCAAGTTTTATCTAAGGACGGAGAGATGCGGTATGACACAATGCATCTTGTTGATAATGTTACATTAGATTATAAACAATATGCTAAGTCTGGTGTACATATTTCTCCATTTATAAAAAGATCAATTTTGTCAGGCCACACACAAAAACTAGTCATCTGGAAATGGTTGCCTAATAATTTTGCTCCAGATTTAAATGAAAATACACCAGTATCATACGAAATTTTAGGGGTTGTCGACGCGAAAGAAGCTGTAGACAATCTAGAATATGTAGATGGTAAACAAAGGTTTAAATTTCCATTAAAATAATTAAAAAAAGTGTGTACATTCTAAGTTACTTGTGTTATAATAACCATATCAAAATCAAAAAGGCATTATTATGAAATTCGATGAAGGCAAAGCTCCATTAGCTTTAATACCACCAGAAGCATTATTAGAAATCGCAGAAGTCTTTGGCTTCGGCGCTGAAAAGTATGGTGTAAACAACTGGCGTGATGACGGCGATTCAACCAGTAAGCTACGAACTTATTCATCAATTCAAAGACATCTTAACGCATGGCATGCAGGTGAAGACCTAGATCCAGAATCTGGTAAAACTCATCTGTCTCATGCTGCAACACAATTAATGATCTTAATGATGCATTGTAAAGAACATCCAGAACTAGACGACAGGTATAAATCATGATTTATTTAAACGCAATTAGAGAGCACTTCAAACAGGAACTTGCAGAAGAGAACTTTGTTATCGACCGCAACGGTAGTAAGACTATTGAATTGCTTGGTGCATCATTTCATGCTAGTGAGCCTGCTATATTTGGCACTCCAAATCAAGAATATATTGACGCTGAACTTGCGTGGTATGATTCTCAGTCTACAAACATTAATGACATTTATGGAACCGACTTTGATTCTAAAAGTCCACCTGCAGCCTGGAAAATGACTGGCAATGATCATGGTGAAATTAATTCTAATTATGGTTACCTTATTTTTAATGAAAAGTACCATGCTCAGTACGACCAAGTTCTAATTGAATTAACTAGTAACCCAGATTCTCGTAGAGCGTCAATGATTTATCAACGTCCTTCGATATGGGTAGAATACAATGATCAAGGCAAAAATGATTTTATTTGTACAAATGCTGTAACATACTATATTCGGGATGGTGCATTGCATTGTGTAGTTCAAATGCGATCTAACGATGTGATCTTTGGTTACCGTAATGATTACGCATGGCAAGAATATGTATTATGTTCACTTGCAGATGACTTAGGCGTCAACGACGGTGAGATCTATTGGCAAGTACAAAATTTACACGTTTACGAACGTCACTTTGATTTGGTAAAGTAATGAATTGGGACACTGCAAAAATTTATAAATGGGATAAACGCTATTTAGCTTTAGCCGAACATATTTCTACATGGTCAAAAGATCCGTCACGAAAGATTGGTGCGGTGGCTGTTGGAGAAAAAGGACAAGTTCTAGCTCAAGGTTATAACGGATTTCCTAGAGGAATCGACGATCAAGAATCGATGTATGAAAACAAAGTTGTTAAGTATCAACATGTAGTTCATGCCGAAATGAACTGTATATATAATGCTACGTATAATGGTACATCACTTGACGGAGCTACTATGTACATTCACGGATTACCAGTTTGTTCAGAATGCGCAAAGGGCATTATTCAAGTCGGTATCAAAAGAGTAGTAACTACAGAAATAGATGATTCTATGCCAGAACGATGGGTGGAATCTACACAATTAACTAAAAAAATGTTTGAAGAGGCTGAAGTAATATATGACTTCATTTAAAAAAGACAGGTTTGACTTAGAGCAAGCGATCATGAATGCATGGGCAACATCTGAAGATCTAGATCTCGTATATCATAATACAGATAACTTAATTTTAAATCCTAAAGATTGTGATACATTACAAAATCAAATGCTTGGATTAAAATATATATTTGAATTACGAATGGAAAAAGTTTGGAGCATCTTTGAAGAGATGATCAAAACCGAACAATTTAAAGAACACGATGCGCTTACGGCTGATACTAGCTGGAAAGCTTTTGACGACTGGAAGAAACAACAGGATCCAGCTCAATAAGAATTGCGCCCTTAGCTCAGCTGGATAGAGCAACAGCCTTCTAAGCTGTGGGTCCCAGGTTCGAATCCTGGAGGGTGCGCCAAAAAAAGGAACATTAAAATGCTTTATATAGATTACAAATTTGAAATGACCGATGCGGGTTTAACTTTTGTCGACACTGACACATTATTGGAGCCAGACTGTCTATTAAAGATAGATAAGACTCCATTCAAAGTTGGCGATGTTTTTGTATTAACACAAACTGAAAATGGAAATCTGTTTTTTAGAAAGGCTCAGAAAAATAAGATATTTAATGAACCCGATCAACTAGAACTATTTTAGGAAAGAACGATGAAAAAAAGTAACTGGCACGGAGGAAAAGGTTCCGGCCGCAGAACAAACCAAGATGACAAATCATATGGCGATAATTATGACAAAATCTTTGGCAAAAAACTTGATATAAAAACCCGTAAGATTACGCCAGATCATGCTAGTACAAAGCCTCATAAAGACGAGTCTAAGTACGACCGTAAATCACTTGATCCAATTGAACACGAATAAGATGCCGGACTTTAGTAAAGAAGAGCTAGAGAAAAGTAAAAGGATTTTTAAGAGCGCAACTCCTAAATATACGATAGATTGGTATATTAAGTGGGTTGCTTCTGTGTTTGTGTTATGCGCCATGTCTATTAGGGGAATTGAGGGATATCAAACATACGATGTGATTCTATCAATTATGGGTATTTTGTTATGGTTAGTGGTATCTATTTTATGGAAAGATCGTGCACTTATTCTTCTTAATGGTGTAGGATTATTATTTTTAGTGAGGAATTTGTTTACAATACTATGATAAAAACTGAATATTATTATGACTTTTTAAAGTACTTCAAACTGGCAAAAGATCAGCAGATCAAATGCAATGTGCCAAACTTTATGCCGCACCTTGAAAGCAATATGAATGACGATCTAATGGAAAACGTAGAACTATACGATGTAGTTGAACGTAAGTACGCCGGGTTTTCCCAGATTATTAACGACATCTTTTACGGATGGACTGATAAACATCCTTATTGGGATAGAATGCAAGCTGGAGAAGCGACTGCTCAAAGAGAACTAGTTGCTAAAAACTGGACTGGTAAGTCGCATTCACTTGAAACTTGGTTATATCTTTTTATTCTGCATAGAGTTACAGGTTCTGCTATTAACTATGGAACTAAACCATCCGGATATCACAACACATTACTATTTAAACTTCATCTAGCAGAAGGCATAGATGATATGAAGAAGATAATTAAGGCCGAAGGTAAATTAGGAAAGCCATTTTACACTTCTATCGGATACCAGTTTCCAGCATTTCCAAAACCTACATCAGATTACAAAAAAGGCGGAGACTATTTCTTATGTGAATATGCTCCACGTTTAGCAAAAGAACTATCACACTTCTTAGCAATTCCCGGTAAAAAAGACTTAAGAGAAGTCGGTGAATTTATGTTAAGTTGGAATGTAAAGAACGGATTAAGACAATATAAGTTTCAGTATGCGGCAGTTGTTGCAGACATTGCCGATTGGTTTCCACACTATGTCAACAAAGAAAGCATGTTTTACTATGGTACAAATGCTGTAGAATGTATTTCTTACTTGGCAAAAAATGACAACAAACTTAAAAAACAAGATTTTCTAGATGAAGTTATGTTAGAAATTTATAATGATACGGGTAGTGTTCCGTATAATGCTGAAGATGTATGTTGTGATTATATCAGATGGGTTGAGAATTACGTAAGACCTGGTAATGATTATGCGCATTTAGATTACGATAATTTATGGTCTAGCAGCGATATTAAAGATCATCCACGTGGAAGACAAAAAGCGATGCTAGAACTTGGTTTAGTAGAAACATTCAATGGAATGACTTCACATCCGTCTGATCTTAAAATTTTAGACAGTAACAATTTAACAGTAGATGATTACAAAGCAATGATACTACACTCAGCTATGGATAAGAATATAAGAAATGCCTCATAATAAACACATAGAAGACGGATTTAATAAAGATATCGGGTTAATGCAACCTGATGAAGCAAAAGAATATTACCTCGATTTGGCTAAGAATTGGGAAGATCCAAATCCATCTCCAGTAGAAGTATTGCACGAAGGTGTTAGAGTAATACGAGATGATATGATTGTCGGTACTAAAACTAGAGGCGGCGATTGTCTTATTAGTACAATTAAAGAAGATACTATTGCGTATGTTCAACCACGAACTGGTTTAGCCGGTGTGAGTATTTTAGATGCTGCTAAAAGACATAACAAAAAAGTTAGATTGTATATGCCATCTAGTAAAAAGATTTCACATCATCAAGCGTGTTGTATAGAGCAAGGAGCTGACGTAAGCTTCCATAGAATAGCAGCAATGCCAAACCTAAATAAAATAGCGTTAGAAGATTCAAGAAAACTTGGTTACTATTTTGTACCACTAGGTTTAAAACATGAAATGGTTACTGCTGGTATGGTTAAAGTTGCGAGTGCAATTCGAGAGCCAGACGAAGTATATGTGGCCACATCAACTGGAGTTCTTACGAGAGCTTTACAAATAGCATGGCCTAATGCCAAGTTTACATCTGTTGCAGTATCGAGAAATATGAAAGCTGGAGAACTGGGTAGAGCAGAAGTTATAAGTGAGCCAAAGGCGTTTACTGCTTCTGAGAAAACAGAAAACCTTCCACCATTTCCTTGTATTGACACGTATGACGGTAAAGTATGGAAGTTTATACCGAAGAATACGGGAAGAAATATATTATTCTGGAATGTAGGACCAGAGCCTACATTAACAGATGAAACACTATACGAGACAGTTGATAGTTACAGAGATTGGGATAAGAATTTATGATTACAGGAACTTTTAATAAAATACCTAAAAAGAAAAATAGCCATGGATACGGTTGGGCCAGAACTTGGTCTGAAAACCTAGATGTAGGTATTAATCACGAAGCGGATGTTGTTGACGTTCTGTATTTAGATCACGGTGTCAATTTCGGTGGATCACTAAATTTATTTGGTGGGTTTACTGAAGATCTCGAAAAAAGAATAAATAATTTCTTAGAAGCAAGGCTTGTATATTCACTAGATATCGATATGCCAGATTATGGCGCAATGCTCAAGAAACGTAAAGATGTATTAGATAAAGACTGGTGTGATAAAGTATCGGAAAAGTGCGCAACTGCAAGAACGTTAAAATCTACAGATATAGCAGATTTACATTGGTTGACGATTGGCGATTCCCATACTGCTGCATATTCTAAGGACAGTTCAATGGTGATAAAAACTGATGGGCTAACACTTAACGGGCAAATAAAAACTGACTTTGAATATGTTACTAAACATATATTAGAATGTATGCCGAAAGGAATTACAATGTCATTTGGCAATATAGATATTAGACATCACATTTGTAGATTGAATGCAGATAGTATGCCTATGCTAAAAGAATGGAAAAAATACGGTGACGAGTTAGAACGTAAAGGAATAAAAGTAGAATACTCAACACCATGGCCAATAGAATTCGAAGAGAGAAAACTACCAAAAACTGGTTACTATAAAGATAAACCATTTTGGGGTTCTCGCGAAGAAAGAATCAACGCTTTAAACCAATGGATTTCCAACATGGATGAACTTGGTATGAAGAGGGTTGAATATCCTGAAGAGTGGCTCACAATGAATAGTGAAGCATACGCAAAGGACCATATGGAAAGCACATCATCGGTACACTTATCTCCTGAGTCATATAGACGCAAAAATTGGGGAATTAACTGTGTACAATTGACTGATTTCATGTTATAATATACACATTAATTAATAAAAGAGGAAATATGCCAAGTATAAATTTAAAAGCTCAACCGAGAAAGTTCAACAAAAATCGGAAAGGTAACCGAGATAATCGTCCGCCTCAAGATATGCCTTTTGACGTAGCATTAAGAAAATTCAAAAAGGCTGTAGAAGCTGCGGGTATCTTACAAGATGTTCGTGCTAAAGAATTCTATGAGAAACCTACAGCAAAACGTAAGCGCAAAAAGGCCGAAGCAATCGCGCGCCATAAGAGACAACTAAGGTCTCAAGAGCAAACACAATTCGGTAGGAGAAAGAGATAATGTCAGTAATGGACAAACTAAAAAAGAACTCTAAGATTAAATCTTCAGCAGTTCTTTCGAAATCGGTGTTCTTTAGCGATAAAGAAATGACACCAACAGAAGTACCAATGATAAACGTAGCTTTATCGGGAGATCCAGATGGTGGATTAAGTCCTGGTTTAACCGTTTTAGCCGGTCCTTCTAAACACTTTAAAACATCATTTGCCTTATTAATGGCAGGTGCATATTTAAAGGAACACGAAGATGCAGTGTTACTATTTTATGATTCAGAGTTTGGTTCACCGCAATCATATTTCGAGTCGTTTGGTATTAATACTGATAGAGTATTGCACACGCCGATTACAGACGTAGAGCAACTAAAATTTGATTTAGTAGGTCAACTAGAAAACATTGAACGTAACGACAAAGTTATTGTTGTAATCGATTCTATCGGTAACCTAGCTTCTAAGAAAGAATTAGAAGACGCACTAAATGAAAAATCAGTTGCTGATATGTCAAGAGCCAAAGCACTTAAAGGTCTATTCAGAATGGTCACTCCTTATCTGGCTATGAAGAATATTCCTTTACTTGCTGTTAATCACACATATCAAGAAATTGGTTTATTCCCTAAAGCGATTGTATCTGGCGGAACAGGTATTTATTACTCTGCGGATAACATCTGGATTTTAGGAAGACAGCAACAGAAGCAAGGAATGGAAGTCAAAGGCTATAACTTTGTAATCAACGTTGAGAAATCAAGGTTTGTAAAAGAGAAATCTAAAATTCCTATTACAGTAACTTGGGAAGGTGGTATTGCTCCATATTCAGGATTACTAGATGTGGCATTAGCCGGTGGTTATGTTCAAAAACCAAATGTAGGTTGGTATTGCAGAGTTGATATGGAAACCGGAGAATTGGTTCAGCCTAAAGTAAGAGAAAAAGATACTTTACAAGAAGAGTTCTGGAAGCCAATATTTGATGGCACAAACTTTAAAGAGTTCTTAAAAGGCCATTATCAAATTGGTCATAAGCCACTGTTAGACATTGAATTAGATATCGAGCAAGAGCATGGATAATCACTATATTACAGTAGAACATCCGGAATCAGATTTCTATGCAATTCATCTAAACGACAATTCGCCGTATGATGGTGTGAGATTTATTTACGGCACTGTATCTATTAAAGAATCAGCGGAAATTGATATTGCAACATTATCATTTACGTATAACATAAATGATCCAGGTGATTTTGATCACGACACATTGAGAAACGACGAGAACTTTAACAATTATCTCGGAGATTTATTAACACATATTATTGAACAAGGAACGACAAATCTTGAAAAACGAAATACCGACACACGTACTGAGTCATCTACTCAATAACGAAGAATACTGCAGACGCGTAATACCATATCTTCAAAAAGAATATTTTGAGGGTACGCATAAAGTAGTATTCGATCTTATTGTAGGATTTGTAGCATCTCATAACAAACTGCCAACAGGTAGGGTTTTAGATATTGAGCTACAAAAAGTGTCAGCACCAGAAGATATATTAAATCAGTCATCTATGTTAATCAACGAGATTGCTAATAAAACTGATTTAGATACAGATTATCTCATCAATGAAACAGAAAAGTGGTGCAAAGATAGAGCTGTGTATCTTGCTATTATGGATTCTATTGGAATCATCGATGGCAAAGATCCTGAAAAATCTGAAGGTGCTATACCTGAAATACTTTCAACTGCTCTTGGTGTATCATTTGATCAAGCTATTGGCCATGATTATATTGATGATTCGTCGGCTCGTTTTGATTTCTATAATAAAACAGAAGAACGTATACCGTGGGATCTAGATTACTTTAACAAAATTACTAAAGGCGGTATTCCGAACAAGACGCTAAACGTTTGTCTTGCTGGTACTGGTGTAGGTAAATCTTTGTTCATGTGTCATAATGCTGCTTCAGTTTTACAACAAGGTAAAAACGTTTTATACATTACTATGGAAATGGCTGAAGAAAGAATTGCCGAACGTATTGATGCTAATCTTATGGATCTACCTATTCAACAACTAGAATCATTGCCCAAAGATGTATTCTCTGAAAAGATTCAGAAAATTGCAAAGGGCACAATTGGTAAATTGTTGATTAAAGAATATCCTACTGGTGCTGCACATTCTGGTCACTTTAGAGCTTTATTGAATGAATTAAAGCTTAAAAAGAAGTTTGCTCCAGATATTATATACATAGACTACCTAAACATATGTTCGTCATCTCGTATGAAAGCTATGGGTGGTAGTATAAATAGTTATACTTACATTAAAGCTATTGCTGAAGAGTTACGCGGTCTAGCAATTGAGTTTAATCTGCCAATAATGACAGCAACTCAAACTACACGTTCCGGCTTTAGTAATACGGATGTAGGTCTTGAAGATACATCAGAATCTTTCGGTTTACCAGCAACAGCCGATTTGATGTTTGCATTAATAGCGACTGAAGAATTGGACGAGTTGAATCAGGTAATGGTAAAGCAACTCAAAAACAGATATAATGATCCGACTAAATTTAAAAGATTTGTAGTCGGAATCGATCGTGCAAGAATGAAATTGTACGATGTAGAAGAATCCGCTCAATCTGATATTATGTCAGATATGAGTATCCCCGATAAACCCATCGCAACGTGGGGGGATAGAGAAAATAAAGACACGTTTGCGGAATTTAAAGTATAGGAGAAATATATGTTAGATTGGATAAAAGCTAGATTGGTTGAAAGAACTTCACATGATGGTATTGCATTGATCGCAGTTTGCGGTTCAGTGGTGTTATTTGGAGGCTTAGCTAAGTTGTTAGCTTGGGTCGGTTTAGGATATGGTATCTACACATTGGTGAAGAAAGAGGACTAATAAATGTTTAAAGTACGTGTTGTTTCGTATAGTAAGCCAGCAATTGGCGTTGAATTGAAAGATGATTTGTTACAGATGGTCGCATATTGCGCTCGTGTATCAAATCCAAATAATCAAAATAATGAAGAAACCGCGGAAAAATTAGTCAAGTATCTGATTAAACACCAGCACTGGTCACCTTTAGAGATGGCCAGTGTCTGTATGGAAATCGATACTACTCGGGATATCGCTAGACAAATTCTTAGACATCGATCTTTTTCGTTTCAAGAGTTTAGTCAGCGATATGCTGATCCTACTAAAGATCTAAGCTTTGTGACTAGAGAAGCTAGAATGCAAGATGATAAGAATCGTCAAAATTCAGTAGATATTTCACTAGATGATCCTATCCATCATATATGGGAATCGTATCAAGAAGTTATTATCGAGCGTTGTAAACACGCTTATGAATGGGCTATTGATGCCGGCATCGCAAAGGAACAGGCTAGAGCAATTCTACCTGAAGGTTTGACAATGTCTCGTATGTATGTCAACGGAACACTAAGATCTTGGATTCATTACATTCAGTTGAGAGCGGCAAATGGCACTCAGAAAGAACATCAAGAAATTGCTAAAGCTTGCGCAGAAGCGATATATCAAATATTTCCCTTAGATGATGTAATATAGTAGTTATAGTTACCATATTACATATAACAAATAGATATAAAAAAAGTACATTTTTTTTCAAAAAAAGGTGTACAAAGCCATAAAAGTGGTGTATAATATACCTATATTAAATGATGAGGAAAGCGAATATGAACGAACTAATTGAAAAAACCCAAGAACTTTTAACTATCATGCAAGACCAATTGCATGCTAAGTATGAGCACACTAAAACTGATATGTATGTCTTTGAAGAAGGAAGAAACTATATTAAGTTGCTTAGACAACAGGAGGACGGTCGTTCAAGCGTAGTCGGTTTCATCGTCAAAAAATCACCTAAAGCCATCGATAACAAAACTAATGAGAAGTTTAAGATTGGTGATATGCTAATGGCTGCTGGATATAACGCTCCAGCTACTAACTTTGCAAGAGGAAATGTCCTTGAAGGTTACAACAAAGCTACAGTAAGATGGACAGGAATTTAAGAGGAAAAACTATGGAAAATATGAATTTAGAACAAGTAATCGCAAGTCTGGTTGGAGTGACGCTCGCGGAAGATCAAGTAAGATCTATCGTTGGAGCTCCTTCAATCGAAGAGTCTGAGACTTGTTCATGTGGCGACAAGCTAGAAGAATGTAAAGATTCTTACGTTCACATGACAAGTGGCGTATAAAATACGTATAGAATCTATATACTATTTATTAAAAAAAGTGTGTACAAATGCGTAAAACTGCTGTATAATAACTTTGTATTAAACAATTGATAAGGAATTAAATTATGAAAAAAAGAAATATAAGCGATAGCTATGTAATGACTGCACACACTAAAAGCGCAGGTGATATGCTGGAACTCGAGACTGTTAGGTCAACTGTAAAAGCTATAAACAAAATGGCTGCTCAAAAAGACAAAATGAATAATTACAGATATCAAAGTGGCTGGACAGATTTAGAACCTGTTAAGTCTACTAGATACAGAGTTAAGTGTCAAGGTAGAGGACCAAGAACCTCGGCTGCAATAGCTGATGGAAAACATCCTAGAAAATACGATCAGTCTCTTCCACTAAGACACGCAGAAAGGTTGGATGTCTATGTCTACACAGTATAAGGCTTTAAAAGAAATTACACAATGGGATGATGCAGGATATAAAGTCCTGAATCACACCTATATCTTAAACGAACATGGTCATTGCGTAGGTTTTAAATCGACTGGTACTAAGAAGTACACACAATTTAAATCTCCAATGAAGCAGTTTTCTAAATCACGTAGGAAGTTTATTGAGCTAAAACCCGCGTCGAAATACATGAGGAATGGATAATGGAAGTTTGGATGGATAGCTGGAAAGTTATTGCAGTAGATGAACACAACGATTTAGTGGCAGAATACTTATTTGCTATTAAAGATGAAGCAGTAATGTTTTACGAAGACATGATCGATAAAGGTTATGAATGCGTATGTTTTCAAGTTGACGTGTAATGGAATATCTTATTTTTACTATTTGTGTCTTAGGAGTCGGATGGACTTCTTATAAGATCGGATTAAAAGAAGGCGGAGAGAACATGATTGACATGTTAGAAGTAATCGGCATTATTAATGTTGATGAAAATGATGAAGTCTTTCCAAATAAGTCGTATAACCCTAAACACCGAGTTACAAAATAGTATAAATAGTATTATAATTTATTTTACAGGGTTATAATACTATGCAACTATTACCATTAAAACTAGAACTTCAGGCCGGTGAAGACCGGTTTATTAACGAATTAAAAATTGCTAAACCTTTAATTAGAAAATTAAAAGCCGTTTGGACATCGTTAAAATCTAAGATTCGAGGACAGTTTAAGAAAAAACTAAAAGCCGCTGAATTATTTGAACCTACTGTGATTTCAATACCGTCACAGATTAAAGAGGATATCACTATGAATGGTTTTACTATAGCAGAAAATACCGGAGCTTTATCAGCAATTAAAGGTAATTACAACGAAGCTTTAGTCTGCAAATTCATATACGATTATAGTGGTTCTCAGGTTGCAATTAGTAAAGATTACGAAAAATATAGAAGTGGTATTAATAAAACAGTTTCTGATTGGGATGCACAATTAAAGCGTGCGCTCAATCCAAAAAATTATAGTTCTGCAATTAAAATTATTAGAAAGGGTAGTGCCGATATGGCAAACTATCTTATCTCAAATGCAGTATTAGAAAAGGCAACTATCATTGGTTGTTATCTAGACAACCTAGCATTTCAAGACGGAATAGATTTCAAAGCAGATATTAGAGTTGCTGTTATGAAAGAAGGTAAACAAATTCTTGATGGTTATTCACTAAAACTCTATTCATCTAAATCAGTTGGCTTAGCAAATACAACAGCGAGAGGATTGTGCGATCACCTGGTTGGTGACAAAGCTGCTAAAGAATTTGATTCGGTTTATAAAAGAGATTCTGAATTAAACCAACTAGTCCAAAAAGCAAATGATCTTAATAAAATTAAACAAGATCATAAGCAACACCTCCGAGGCGATGAAAAAGCCACAAACAGATTAAAAAGCTTGCGCGGTTTGACCGACTCTCAAATAGAAGCACTAGATCAAAAGCAAATTGAAACAGAAAGAAAGGCTGCACGAGAGCCGATAAATCCTAGAGTTGCTGCTATTGTGTATGAAGTACTAAAACCATATTCTAAAACTAAAGAGTTTTCTACAAACATTTTAAACATTATGGGTTTTAACGATAAAGAAACAAAAATGTTAATGGCAATTACAACAGAAAAGAAAAGCCAAATTATAGCTAAACATCCGGACTTGGATATGGATAATATTACATTAGAAAATCCAAAAGGAAGAGTCACTTTAAATATTAAAGGGCCCACCGGAAAAACTATTGTAACCTTCGGTGTAAAAGAAGGTGAAAAAAGAGCAGTAAGTGGTGCAGTATCATTTGCTGGTATCGATCCAGAAGACTACGACGAGTACTTAAAATGAAATCATTTAAAAATCAATTATCAGAAGCCGCAGGAAAGAACACTCATATGATTCATATCGAGGATCTTATCATTGACGGCGGAGTTAAGGGGGCGCGCCAAGCTATCATCGCACTCAGGTCGTTGCGAGATATGTTATCCGGTAATACGAAAGCTGCAGTAGACGTAACCGTAAAGTGGGACGGTGCCCCCGCCGTATTTGCAGGAGAAGATCCACGTGATGGTCAATTCTTCGTAGCAAAAAAAGGCATATTTAATGCCGACCCAAAAGTATATAAATCACACGCAGATATAGATGCTGATACAAGTGGAGATCTATCTAAAAAATTAAAAATGGCATATGATTATCTTAAGCCTTTAGGAATTAAAGGTGTTATACAAGGCGACTTTATGTTTGATAAGTCGGACCTTAAAAAGGAGAATATAAATGGAGTTAGTCATATTGTGTTTCATCCTAACACTATCGCTTACGCAGTACCTACTGGTAGTGCTCTCGCTAAGACGATTGGATCAGCTAAGATCGGAATTGTTTGGCATACAACCTACTCAGGAGCAACGTTCGAAACGATGAGAGCTGAGTTTGGTAGAGAAATTGTCACCAAGCTTAGATCTTCTAAAGATGTATGGATGCAAGATGCAACATTAGATGATCTATCAGGAACCGCAACACTAACCAAGTCAGAAACAGATGCACTAAATAAAAAGCTTTCTGATGCTGGTAAACTATTTCGAAAAATATCAGCTTCAACTCTTAAAGAAATAGAATCTAATAAAGAACTAAATCTTATGATTAATGTTTATAACAATAGTAAAGTAAGGGACGGACAACGCATTACTGATACTAAGAAACATGCAACAGGTTTAGTAATGTGGGTAAATGCACGGTATCAAAAAGAAATTGACAAGAGAAGCAGTCAAAAGGGTAAAGATGTTCAGATAGCTAAAAGAGATCAATTACTCGCATTTTTTGACAAATCTAATATAAAAAACCTACAAAATGTGTTCGATTTACATAATTTAGTAACAGATAGCAAATTAATTATTATAAATAAACTAAACAAACTAAATAAAATTAGTACGTTTGTAAAGACTAAGTCCGGATTTAAAGTAACCAACCCCGAAGGTTTTGTTGCTATAGATCGTATGGAAGGTGGAGCTGTTAAGCTTGTTGATAGATTAGAATTTTCTACTAACAACTTTAGCAAAGATATAATTAAAGGTTGGGATAATCCTAACTAAATGGGAACCGAGGATAAGATGAAATCGTTCAAAGAACACAATGCAGACATATCTGAAGAAAGCGTAGACTTTTCAGAAGCCATGTCACTTCAACATCGTATGAAGATGAAAGCTGCATTTCGAAAAAACAAAGCTAAAATCGCACTTGGCAAAAAGAAAGCAGCCAAGAAGTTAGCATCCCCGGAAAAGTTAAAATCTAGAGCAAATAAGGCTGCTAGAGAATTACTCATTAAAAAACTCCTCAAAAATAAAAAGAAAAGTGACCTATCATTTTCCGCACGTGCCGGTATAGAAAAGAAACTAGCCAACAAAAAAGGCGCGATTGCAAAAATAGCCAAGAAGCTTCTTCCTGGAATTAAAAAGAAAGATAGAGCAAAATTGAAAAGCAAGGGCGGTGAATAATGCAGTTTAAAAGTTTCAGTGATTATCTGACTGAAGCAAAGGGTGAAATGACCTTTGTCTTTGGTAGATTTAATCCTCCTACTACCGGCCATGAAAAGCTTTTTGAAAAACTTAAAAAAGTTTCAGGCGGTTCATATCGTATATACGCGTCTAAGTCGCAAGATGCTAAAAAGAATCCTCTTACGTTTAAAGAAAAAATTAAGTTTATGCGTAAAATGTTTCCTAAGCATGCTCGAAATATTATGGCAGATGCCGATGTTAGAACAGTAATTGATATTGCAGTAAAATTGTATGATCAAGGATATACTAAAGTTTCTATGGTTGCTGGTAGTGATCGAGTTAAAGAATTTGAGACATTGTTAAATAAGTATAATGGCCAAAAAGCTCGTCATGGTTTTTATAATTTCGAAGATGGAATCAAAGTTATTTCGGCCGGAGAACGTGATCCTGATGCAGAAGGTGTTTCAGGTATGTCAGCATCTAAACTAAGAGCCTTTGTTGCATCTGGTGATTTACAAGGATTTGCTGATAACTCTTTAGAAATACCAGGAGATGGTATACAAAAATTATATTATGCATTACGTAAAGGCATGGGTCTTAAAAAAGAATCAGTACGTAAGCATATTGAATTAGAAAAGGTCTCTGAGAAAAGAGAAAAGTTTGTTAAAGGCAATCTATTTAAACAGGGTGACGAAGTTGTTCTTAAAGAAACAAATCAAGTTGGTGTTATACAAAGATGCGGCACTAACTTTTTAGTAGTCGAGTTTGGAGATTGGAAGAAAAGAGTTTGGCTTGATGATGTTGAGCATTTAGAAGAGAAGAAATATTCTGATATGAATGCAAAAGAAAAAGCAGCACACAATAAGCCAAGACCAAATGCTCCAGAAAGTGATCACACAAAAGATTTTAAAAAGAAGTTTGGTGAAATGAAAAGCTTCTCACAATCATTAGAAGAAGCCGATGCAAAGGCGGCACTTATGAAAAAGGCCGATAAAACAGGTATGCCTTATGGTATATTAAAAAAGGTATTTGATAGAGGATATGCGGCTTGGAGTTCAAGCCATAGACCAGGAACAAATCCGACTCAATGGGGATTAGCGCGAGTTAATTCATTCGCAACAAAATCAAAAGGAACATGGGGCGGGGCTGATAAAGACCTAGCTGCTAAAGTAAGGGGATAAAATGAAAAAATTTACAGAATTAAGAGAGAGATTTGATCCAGCAGAATATGTTGTAGGGTCAGAAAAGTCTAAATTCGGCGGTTATCGAGCTGAAGTTAAAAACAAAAAAACTGGTAAAGTGATGTACCTTGGATCAGTTGGCTGGAAATCACCTAAGCACGCCGAAGCTCATGCTCAAGCATATTTAGATGGATATGCTAGAGGTGGCGATCGTGGTGCTCAAAATAAATCAGCTGATTTCATTAACAAAAATAGTTCAAAGGCGGTTAAGAAAGAGTCTGTTGAAGAATCTTCAGCTTCATGGGCAAAGTCGTTAGAAGCTATTGCCAAGAAAAAACAATTAGATAAAATTTCAGATAAGGATAAAGAAACTTTGATGAAGATAGCAGCAATGATGTCTAAGGAAAAAAAGTAAAGTGAAAACATTTCAAGAAATAAGAGAAGCAAATAAGCAGATAGAAGTTAATTGGGACATGGATGATCCTAGGGAATATCAAGGCGATTTCCAAGATGTCGGTGTTTACCTAGATCGATGGGACAGAAAAAATGCTACTATTAAAGTGTCAGGAAATGTCAAAGATCTTTTAGCGTGGCTAGTAGATAAAAATAGTATGGCAATGGATAAGAGAGATGCAATGGCTGTCTTGAAAAAGGGAAAAAGAGTAAAATGAAAACATTTAAAGATGTTAGAGAGGCTTGTTGGAAAGGGTATAAGCAAGTAGGTACGAAAAAGAAGGGCGGAAAAGACGTTCCAAACTGTGTACCTGAAGAAACAGTTGAAGAAGCTAAGAAAATTCAAGACATAGCTCGTAAGTATAAAAAAGAACTTCAAAAGGCAGTAAAAACAGGTCAATTAGAATTATCTAATAAAGCAACGCGTGAACTAGAGCGTTGGGCAGTAGATGCTGGTGAGATTCGTGGAAAAGAAGAAGACGAATTTATTAATTGGTTAGATAAAAACCTTGATGACCTTGCTAGTGGTAAACTCAGGGAAGGAAGATATACTGCTAATGACGGTGGTGCCTTTGACGGATTAAGAATAGCCAAATACCTTGCACATGAAGATGGTAAATCTTGGAGAAAACTTAAGTACGGAGAGACCGAAGGATATTTACAAGATGCAGCAACTTTACTTAAAAACGATAAATCAAAAGCTAGATCTATATTAGCTAAGCCTACACCAAGGGATTAATATGAAATTTTCAGACATTCAAGAAGCAAAAAAATCTGCTAAGCAGACCGTTTCTAATGCCAAAAAGAAAAAACTGTCACAAGATCAGTTAAAGAAAAAGATGGCCTTTAGAGTTAAGCAAAAAGCTTATAGGCTTCAGAATGAAGATAACTTAAGTGAAGCCCCGCTTGTTATGTCTGATAAAGATATATTAGAAACTATATGGAAGAAAGTAAAGCCTGAATTAGAAAAGCAAATGAAGAAGGGAAATCTTGAAACCGTAAATAACCTAGCTCGTATTGGTAGGTTTAAAGTTACTAAAGACGGCCAAGCTAAAGGCAAATCATTTAGGTACGACTTAAAGAAATGAAAACTTTTGCGGAACATTCTTTATATGAACAGGATCTGGATGAGGCCTATAACTTTATTTTACCTGTCGCTTTAAAGATTGGTAAGGAAATAGCAAAGCTAGCTGGACCTCCTTTGAGTATGAAGGGTTTTATAAAAGGAACCGTAATTTATAATATTGCAAAAAAATATGATTTAAACGCAATAATTGAACTACAAAGATACGGTATTGGTTTAATTATGGATGTTGGTAAATGGATAGGCGTTGAGATATCGGCCAAGACTGCAACTTTAATATTTAGTAAAGCGGTTGCTGTAGGAACTGTAACACTAGGCACTATATTGATAAGCGTTTTAGCAGTTAAGAATAAGTCTAAAGCAAAAGAAATTTATGCTAAAGCACTAAAAATGAGTAGTGGTAAAAAATTAAAATTAAAATCTCTAGATATTAAGTCTATAGGTAAAAAACTAACAACTAAGAAAGAAGAGTTAGAAGAAGGTACAGGTAAGAGTGAGCCTTGGGAAGATGGATTTAAGCGTAGAGTAGTAAAGACCACAAAGCCAGAACATTTAGATAAAGGTTATAAGTGGAGAATTAAGGGTAAAGATAGAGATGAGATATCTATTAAACTTTACAAAAGTAAACCAGATTTTGCTGAATTTAAAAAGCAAATGAAGAGAGTCGCAGGACATGAATTCGGTGGATAATTTTAAAGAACATTTAGAACTTATGGAAGGTGTAAATGATCCTTCTATTTTTAAAGCAGTATTCCTAGCAGGTGGACCAGGTTCTGGTAAATCATTTGTTGTAGGTAAAACTGCCTTACAAGCATTAGGATTTAGATTAATTAACTCTGATGATGCTTTTGAAAAAGGATTAAAAAGGGCTGGATTAACTACTGATGCTGATGACATTGCATCTGCACAGGGCCAAGCAGTAAGAGCGAAAGCGAAAGTTCTAACTGGTAAAATTATGACTAGAGCTTTAGAAGGTAGAATGGGCATTGTTGTTGATGGTACTGGTAAAGATTATGCTAAAATTAAAAAGCAAGTTGATCTGTTAAGAACACTTGGTTATGCTGTACATATGTTATTTGTTAACACTGATTTGGATACAGCATTGGAAAGAAACAGAATGAGACCACGTTCTCTAGAAGATAGTTTAGTAACAAAAATGTGGAAAGATGTACAAAAGAATATAGGTAAGTTTCAAGGCCTTTTTCGTAACCGCATGATTGTTATTGATAATTCTAAAGGTTCTGATATAGAAGCCTCAACATTAGAAGCGTATAAAGATATAAAAACCTGGGCTGCTAAAGCCCCAGAAAATTCCATTGCTGTAAAATGGATAAAAGGACAAAAATGAGAACATTTGCTGAACACGTAGAAGCCAAGACACTAGAAGAAATATGTGACATGCCATTGCATGAAGCTAATATGCAATTAGATATGAATGAAGGTGCCGCAGATTCAGCACTTAATTTTGTAGTTGATCAAGGCATTAAAGCAACAAAAGGTCTATTTAAATATGGATCTATAGTAGCTAAGCTTGGTGCTAAAGGTGCGGTTAAAGGTGGTAAAGGACTACAACAATATTTTTCTAAGCAAGCGGTAGCAGATCGTAAAAGAGCTAAAGCTATAAAAAAGGCAGATAGATTAACTCAATTGAGAATGTCTAAAGAAGATTTGTTTGACGCAAGATCAAGAATTGAAGCTGAACGTAAAAGACTGGGTGAAATTTCTGCTGATGAAAAAGCATTAAACAAAGCCAAGATCGCTCAAGCAAAAAAAGAATTAGATTCAGCATATAAAGAGGTAGAGAAAGGTATAAAAAAATTAAGAGGTGTTAAATGAATAGAGAAGAAGTAAAAGCGAGGGATAAAATTGTATCATCATTTAACAGTAAGTGGAAATATCGATACGATAAAGAACAATACGGTATGGCTGATGCATGGAAAATTATTTACTCAGAAGACGCTGAAGGAAAGCTTGTAGGCGATTGTGAAGACTATTCTCTTTCTATTCTCTATAGATTATGCGGTGAAAGCCATCTTAAAATGTGGTGGATGTTATTGACGCATCAAGCCGGTATATGCTTAGTAGGTCCTAGTAAGTGGAAAGTATCACACGCGGTATTGAGATATAAAGGCGAATACGTAGATAACTGGACTAAGAAGTTTGGCGGTAAATCAGCAATTGAAAAGAACCACACATTTCATATAGTATGGGGTCATGGATTTGCATACTACACTGCTGTTAAAATGATATTAAGTAAAGTTGTAAGGACTATTAAGGGTAAATAATGCATAGTTTTTTAGAACACATTGAAGAAAGATTTGGTTTATACGAAGGTCAACATGTACCTTTAGAACAACCTATGATTGAAATTGATGAAGATCAAGAGTTAAATAAACCGAAACGATCTAGCGGTAAAAAGAAGTATGTGGTTTATGTAAAAAATCCTAAAACGGGTAATGTGAAAAAGATCGAATTTGGTGACGAAAAGGGTGGCCTTACATCTAAAATTAATGATAGAGATGCAGCAAGGAATTTTGCATCACGTCATAATTGTGATACTAAGACTGATAAAACTAAACCGGGGTATTGGGCATGTAGATTGCCTAAATACGCCAAAGACTTGGGGCTTAAAGGTGGTGGATCTTACTTTTGGTAAACCGTACTGGGAAGACGGTGCGATAAGAGAATTCGATCTTTCGAAAGAAGATCGTGAATACGTATGGCATCGTGATGAAGATGACCGAGAAATAGAAATTTTAGAAGGCGAAGGCTGGCAGTTTCAATTACAGGATTGTTTGCCGTGGCTTCTCAAAAAAGGTATGGTGTTCAGAATTAAGAAAGAAGAATATCATAGATTAATCAAGGGTGCAACCCCGCTTAAATGTAGGATATGTAACTATGGCTAGTGCAGCTGAGCAAAGATTAGAACAAGCCGCAAGACTTGATCGAATCGAAGAAAAAATCGATAGGATGTCAGATGTAATAATCTCATTAGCAAGAGCTGAAGAGAGAATTGCAACAATGGCCGAATTCGGTAAACAACAAGGAGAACAGATACTAACTCTTATAAATAGAGTTGATAGATTAGAAATACTTGTGCGTGAGAATGCACAAACTGTAAACGTAATAAATAAATTATTCTGGATAGTAATCGCAGGCGCAGCCACAGCAATTACAGGAATGTTTTTCATAACTTAGGAGAAAAAATATGAAACTTAAAGATAACACAACTTTAAGCATTGCTGAAACCGTTAGCGATGTACTTGAAGGTAAAGTAAAAGAAGAGGGAAAATATCCACACGATATGTTCCATCCTGAAACAGGTAAAAAAGAAGTAGCTAAAGACGAAGCCGAACATAAAGCACTTGCTGATAAAGGTTATACACACGAAAAGCCTGAAGTTGACGAAGTTGCTGAGCCAAAAGCAAAAGGCGAAAAAGAATTTAAAGCTAAGCATACTGTTAAAAAATCAGGCGCTAAAGAAGATGGTTCTGTGGTTAAAGAAGAAGTAACCATTACTCTTGACGAAGCTAAACTAAAAGCTGGTAAAGGTAAAGCTAAAATTGATGTTGATCATACAGGTGATGGAATTCCTGCGGCATCAAAAAAATTCAAAATTAAGTTTAAGCAAACAAGAGATGGATACGATATTTCTGGTCAAAAGAAAGACATTTTGGCGTATCTGCAATCAAAAGATTACGATATGGATCCAGAAGATATTGAAGACTTTTTTCCAGAATTAATGGAAGCTAAGTCTAAGTTTTCAAAAGCTTTATTGAAAAAAGCTACCGACACTGCATTAAAGATGGGTGGTAATATGACTGGTGCTGTTAACAAAATCGAAAAGATGAAAAAAGGTTTATCTGACGACCCAGAAGTAAAAGCTGCTTTACAAATGGCAAATGAAGAAGTTACTGAAGAAGTAGTAACTGAAGCTCACGCTATGAACGAAGCTAAGTCTAAGATGCAAGAAGATAAAGAAAGATATCAGAAATTCTTTAAGTCTGCTCTTAAGAAATTTGGAGTAGATTCTCCAGCTCAGCTTAAAGGCGATAAAAAGAAAGAATTCTTTGATTACGTTGATAAGAACTATGAAGCTGATAACGAAAGTGATAAAGATGAATCAGTTAAAGAAGAAACTATTGCAGAAGCTCAAATCAGAACATCTTTTGACTCAGATGAAATGAAAAACGTTGGTGGTGACAAAGCTGCTAAAAAGATGAAGATTAAAGTTTCATTTAAAAAAGGTAAAGGTGACGGAATGATGGGTTCAGATGCTGGTATATTTACCGGTGATGAAAAAGCTCTAGTTAAATATTTCCAAGACTTTATGGGATTTGAAGGTAAAACATTCAAAGAGTTGCAGAAAGAATATAGCTAAAATATCTTTTATAGATAATATATGATGAAAATATTTGACACTTTGACTAGTAGGAACTTTGAACTCTTCGCATCTCAACATTACAATAACCCGGAATGTATTGAGGTCGAAGAGTTCAAAGAAGATTTAACAAGGTTTAAGTATCTTAAAAGATTACTTAGACGTTATGAACAACACGGCGATTTGCAAGAAAGGCTTATATTAAACCACATTATAGTTTTGTATAATGTATTTGGTATTAAAGCTGCTAACAGAATGATGTGGTTTAAAATAGAACCCGAGCATTATTCTCAACTAAAGACATTTTTAGTTTTCTTAAATTATTTGCCAGAAGATTATAAGGTTGAAATACCTTTAGACACAAACGTAATAGAGAGACTGAGGAAAATTTAATGGGAGTAATCTCGAGAACAGGTGATTTATTCTATGCCTTTAGGTTTCTAAAGCTATTAGTAACACCTTGGGAAAATATGGAAGCTTATAGGCTTGGTATCATTGACGGAAACGGAAAGATACTTAAGAAAAAAGTTGACCGTAAAACACCTCAGGAAAAATCGGCCTTTACTATTTTCCATAGATTAGTGTTTAACATTAAAAGATTGTTGAATAAAGTGCCTGGAACATTAGGCACTAAGCTAGCAACATACGCTTCTGCTTTATTTTTAGTTAAAGAAGAAACAGGATTACAAGACGTTGAGCTACAAACAATGCTGAATGATATATTTGGTGACTTTGATGAAAACATTGATTTGTCTGAAAGCGCGGCATGGTTTGAGAAAGATAACAAACTCGCTCCAGGGAAATATAAATTAGTGCAAGATATTGCATCTCCACAAACGGCTGAAGTGATTGCACATATAAATAGTATGGTAAGCGTACTAGATTTTACAGAACCTAGCGGTTCTATTTTTGGTTTAAACGTGTATCAAGTAGAACATGTTTTAACTAAACAACAAATACTCATAACGAGTGCGGATATAAAAAGATGAAAACATTTAAAGATGTATGGGAAGACGCAGCTAATTCAGTAGGAGCTGGTGGTGTATCAATGCCATCTGATGCAGTGCACGATAAGAAAAAGAAAAGCAAAACAGTCTATGATGGTAGAACTAAAGCCGGAAGACGATTCGTTGAAAGAATTTTAAACAGAAGAAAAGCTGCTGAGGCTAAAAAAGAAGTTAAAGAAAGTGTAAACTCTGATGTAAAAAAGGTTATGCCTTCTCTTGAAAAAGCTTTTAAGAAAGACAGAATTAAAAGTCTAAGAGATGTTGAAAGGTTCTTTGATTACGGTGGCGGCGATATCATCTTTGATACAATAAAGAATACAGATGCTGCAAATATGGCGATGCATCAGGCTAAAGAAATACTTATTAAAAAGTATAAGATAAAGGAATAACTATGAAAACGTTTGAACAATTAAAAGAAGAACTGTCTAAAGAAGAGATTACCGAAGCTTATAAGTTTAGTAAAAATGACTTTAGGTACTGGAGATCCGGTGGTATGGAACTTAAGCTTAGAAATGGCGCACACGGATATGACGTTGAAAAGGCATTTAAACAGGCCGGATATGATGTTAATGGTAAAGATTTAGATATTAGGAGAGATTCTATTAGGTTTAACTCATACAGTAAACATTGGGGAACAGATGATAAAAAAATACGTAAAGTAGTATTAAAAGTTCTTGGTGTAGATATAGAAAGATTGTAGTATGAGTAAATTGTTGATTGGAATTATTGTTGCTATGGGTTTATCCGGAATGATGTATTATCAGTTCTCAGTTGTTCCTATGAAAAACAAACTCGAAGAACAAACTAAAGTTATCTTAGCGCAAGATCTAAGAGATCAAGAACAAAAAGCTACTATTGAAGCAGTTCAAAATAACCTAGCACAAACCACTCAAGCCTTGAGTGGTTTACAAGTACAAAATCAACAATACGAAACACAAATGGCAGATTATCTAGATATATTTAGAAGACATAATATTGCTAAACTTGCTAGTGCAAAACCTGGTATGATAGAAACCCGAGCAAACGCTCAAACGAAGGAGGTCTTTGATGCGATTGAAGCAGATAGTCAGCGTATTAGCTCTCTTAACGATTAGTGGTTGTAGTCTATTACAGCAGGCTCCAAGAGAAGTTGAGATTATAACAAAACCAGTAAAAATAGATATTGTTCAGCCTGTGATGCCAAGAGCAATTGATTTAAAAGAACCTAAATGGTATGTAGTTTCAGATACAAAAATAATTGAGAATTGTCTTAAGGATCCTGAAACTAAAAAATCAAACTGTAAATTAGGTAGAGAAGATTTGTACCCTGAAGGGTATACATATCTCGATAGATTTATCGATGATATTAAAAAGAAACACGGAGGCGATATTGTTTTTGTTGCCATGAGTGTTGCTGATTATGAGCTAATGTCTTATAATACGCAAGAAATAAAAAGATATATTAATCAGCTCGGTGAGGTGATAGTTTACTATAGGAACGTGACAATAAATGATGAAGATGGCGGAGCAGTGGAAATTAAAGTGGAGAAAGAAAATGAGTAGAATGAAAGATGATATGACGGTATGGGAAAGAGCAGAAGTAGCAGCAAAGCTATCAGCAATTGCCTATATGAATCCTAAGCCGGCTGACACTGCCTGTAAAAAATTAGGATTTGCGTCAGGTAAAATTATTAGTAGAGATGGTGCTGAAGTACTCATCGCAAAGGATAGAAATGATCTATGGTTTGCTTTTAGAGGAACAGAACCTTCTAAGCTAAATGATGTATTAGCAGATTTAAAGGTGATTAAAAACACTGCAAAAGCCGGTGGTAAAGTTCACGGTGGATTCCAAGAAGAAGTCGATGACGTATGGATGGACATTGTAAAAGAACTTGATCATAATGACCAGTTAAAAGTAAGAAAAGACGTATACTTTACTGGACATTCTTTAGGTGCAGCTATGGCCACTATTGCTACAACTCGTTATACTCCAGAAGAGTTATTTACATTCGGTTCACCAAGAGTCGGTGGTAAACACTTCATCAAAAACATAAATGCAGATCATTATAGATTTATGAATAATAACGATATCGTATGTAGAATCCCACCTGCATGGTTAGGATTTAGACATCACGGTCAAATGATTTACTTTAATAGATTTGGTGATAAGCAACTTAAGCCAACTTGGACTGATACATTCTATGGTATTCTTAACTCTTGGAAAAGATGGAAATTCTTTGATGGAGTTGTAGATCATGGAATGCCTAACTACGTTAAAGCTATTAAAAAGCTTGCTAAGGAAAAGTAATGTACTTTCTACTCATACTATCATTAAAATCTATTCTTAGTTCAGTTATAGGATCATCATTCTATAACTGGTTTCAGGGCACAACTGGCGGCATTTGGTTTCAAAAACAAGTAGACAGATTTATGCAACACTTTGCAGAAAAGTACGACCTTGAACTTGCTAAGAAAGACGCTAAGTTTAGAAAGCAGTATCCCCTTGCTGCGCAGAGATTAGATGAAGTTGAAAAGTGTTCACATCCTTGCAAGGAACTACACGAGTTCGAAGTATACCCAGAACTCATCGCACGAATCGAGAAACTCGAAAAAAAGAAAAAATAACCATGTACAAAACCTAGGTTTTGTGTTATAATATATATATTATTAATTAATTAACTGACTATGAATGATGGACAACCACTTATGACGATGCACGTAACCAAGCGCGACGGAACATCACAAGACTTTGACTTAGAGAAAGTACACAAAGTTTTAGAATGGGCCACAGCCGATATATCCGGAGTATCAATCTCTGAGATCGAGCTTAAAGCGAATATACAACTGTACGACAAAATACCTGCTTATGATATACATGAGCTTCTTATTAAATCAGCGGCAGAATTAATCTCTGAGCACACTCCTAATTACCAATTTGTAGCAGCTCGATTAGTTTCATATAAGCTTCGTAAAGAAGTATATGGTGATTTTAAACCGCATTCATTAGCTCGTGTTATTATCGATAATGTCGATAGAGAAGTTTATGACGGCAATATCATGAAGTTATATAACCGCGATGAAATTGACGAGCTAGATGCATATATTAAACACGATCGTGATGATACCTTCACTTATGCTGGCATGGAACAGTTTAGAGGTAAGTACTTAGTACAAGATCGTAAAACAAAGCAACATTACGAAACTCCTCAGATATTGTACATGATGATATCTGCAACGCTGTTTTCTAATTACCCACCAGAAACTCGTATGAAATACGTGAAGGACTATTATGATGCAATTTCTTTATTCTATATCTCGTTACCTACACCAATTATGGCAGGAGTACGTACTCCAACCCGTCAGTTTTCAAGTTGTGTGCTTATCGAATCTGGCGATAGTCTCGATTCTATTAATGCTACTGCAACTTCCATCGTAAAATATATTAGTAAAAAAGCTGGTATTGGTATTGGAGTTGGATCTATTCGTGGCGAGGGCGCAAGAGTTGGTGATGGTTCAGTTGTACATACTGGATTAATACCATTCTTAAAATATTTCCAAGCTGCGGTAAAATCTTGTTCACAAGGTGGTGTCCGCGGTGGTGCAGCAACAGTATATCTACCTATATGGCATTATGAATTTGAAGATCTAGTAGTACTTAAAAACAATAAAGGCATTGAAGAAAATCGTGTTCGCCATATGGACTATGCATTCCAGCTAAATAAGCTGATGTATGAAAGACTGTTGACTGGTGGTAATATAACCTTCTTTGATCCTAATGATGTTCCAGGGTTATATGAGTCGTTCTTTGACGATCAAGATAAATTTAGAGAACTGTATGAAAAATATGAAAGGGCATATTCTGTTCGTAAAAAGACTTTACCAGCAACAGAAGTATTCTCAACTCTAATGCAACAACGAAAAGATACAGGCCGAATATATACTATGAATGTAGATCATGCAAATGATCACGGTTCTTTTATTGCAAAAAAAGCTCCAATACGTATGAGCAATCTATGTTGTGAAATTGATCTACCAACAAGTCCATTATCAGACAATCCAGATGAAGGTGAAATATCTCTATGTACACTATCAGCAATCAATTGGGGATTAATCAATGAACCCAAAGACTTTAAAAAATATTGCGATCTTTCTGTTCGTGCTTTGGATGAGTTGCTTGATTATCAGTCTTACCCTGTACGCGCAGCTGAAGTTGGGACTATGAATCGTAGACCGCTGGGTATTGGTATTATTAACCTAGCATACTTTTTGGCCAAACGTGGTCTTAAATATGACGAAGGAGCCTTTGAAACAGTAGATGAATATGCAGAGGCATGGTCATATTACTTAATCGAAGCTTCACAGAAATTAGCAGTAGAAAAAGGTGAAATAAACTTAAAAAATGATACAAAATATGCCGGTGGAGTTCTCCCAATTGATACATATAAACGAGAGCTAGATAATTTAATAGAGCATACGGAAAGACTACCGTGGAACGAGCTTCGTGAGAAACTCAAAGAAACAGGTACTCGAAATTCCACACTCATGGCACTTATGCCAGCGGAAACAAGCGCTCAAATTTCTAATAGCACGAATGGTATTGAACCACCTCGAGCATTAGTTAGTTACAAACAGTCGAAAGATGGTGTGATGGCACAGGTTGTTCCTGGCTATCATCACTTAAAAAATAAGTATGACTTATTGTGGGATCAAAAATCTCCTGATGGTTATCTTAAGATCTGTGCTATTCTCCAAAAATACATAGATCAAGGCATTAGTGTAAATACTTCTTATAATCCAGAACACTATGAGGATAATAAGATACCAATGTCTGTAATGTTGACTGATCTTGTAACGTCTTACAAATACGGTCTAAAGCAGTTGTACTACTTTAACACTTTTGATGGTGCTGGAGAAATGGTCGACGAAACAACACATCACGCATATGACGGAGAGAGTTCACAATACGAGGACGAAGATGATTGTGAATCATGTAAGATATGAAGAAAAAAAGAATACCTTTAAAAGGCGGTGACGAGTTTGATGCTCTTACTCCGGCAAGAAAGTGGTATAAGTACTTGACGAGCCCTGGTGTTACAAAGAGTATTAAGAAAGGTTATAATAAACGATTTAGAAAACAAGGAAAAATGAATGGCTGTATTGAAGAAGAATAAAAAATCGCACTTACTGAAAAATATGTTTCTTGATGAAGCGGTTGATATTCAGCGATATGATGAAGTAAAATATCCACAGATGGATAAAATCACAGATAAACAATTAGGTTTCTTTTGGAGACCTGAAGAAGTTGATGTATCAAAAGACAAAAAGGATTTTAATGCTCTTACAGAAAATGAACAACACATTTTTACGAGCAATTTAAAAAGACAAATTCTACTTGATAGTGTGCAAGGACGTGCGCCTAACTTAGCATTTCTACCTATAGTATCACTACCTGAAGTAGAGAACTGGATTGAAACCTGGTCATTCTCTGAAACAATTCACAGTAGATCATACACACATATTATTCGTAATATCTATCCAGATCCATCTTTTGTATTTGATGATTTATTATCACAAAAGAATATTATGGATTGTGGTAAGTCTATTGGTAAATACTATGATGATTTGATTGATGCGAATCATGGTCCGACAAATAAAATGGATCATAAGCGAGCAATTTGGATGGCTATGATGAGTGCTAATGCATTAGAAGGTGTAAGATTCTATGTATCATTTGCGTGTTCATGGGCATTTGCTGAACTTAAAAAGATGGAAGGTAATGCGAAGATTATTAAATTGATTGCTCGTGACGAAAATGTACACTTAGCATCAACTACTACTATGCTAAAACTTCTTAAGAAAGAAGATAAAGATTTTGAAAAGATTGCAAAAGAATTAGAAGCAGAATCAATTGCTTTATATGAAGAGGTAATTAATCAAGAAAAAGAATGGGCTAAATATCTATTTCAGAACGGTTCAATGATTGGACTAAATGAGAAGATATTAAGTGATTATATCGAGTGGATTGGTTGTAAAAGAATGAGAGCAATTGGATTACCTTGCCCTTATGTAACTCCACAGGCAAATCCATTACCATGGACTGAAAAATGGATTGGCGGAGGTAACGTACAAGTTGCTCCACAAGAAACTGAAATTAGTTCATATGTAATCGGTGGCGTAAAGCAGGATATAGATAGTAACGCATTAGCCGGTTTAAGTCTATGATACATGTACCATGGTTTACAAAACCGGAAAAAGTTTTACAAGTAGTAAACCTATCACCGAGTGAATCGTGGATAGAAAAATTAACAGAAATACATCCAATGAGACAGATATTTTGGGCTGCAGTAATTCAAGTTGCTGTATTTGGCTTTATGTTATTATCATTTTGGACAATTAATGGAGTAGTGAATTGAATATAGAAATTTGGGGTAAAGAGCCATGCCCGTTTTGTGTGATGGCTAAAAATTTATGTGAACTAAAAGGTTTAGAATATACCTATAAACATTACGGAATAGATTTTAGTAGAAACGAAATGTTAGATACATTTCCAAATGCAAGAACGTTTCCGCAGATTATAGTAAATGAAGAAAAGATTGGTGGGTACGATAACTTAAAACAACTACTAGGATAAAATATGAAACGAACAGTCGTCAATTGTGATTATTGTTATAATAAAAGTATAATAGGCCACGAAGACGACGAAATAGTTTTATTTTGTCCAATGTGTGGTGAGAAACAGGACGAAGATCTAGATGAGCTAGATTTTAACGAATAAGGATATGACGTGGCATTATCAAGGCACAGAATGGCAGGAACCCGAAGAGTTCAATCACAAAGACGTGTATGGCTTTGTATACATGATAACGAATCGAGCAACGGGTCGGAAATACATAGGCAAGAAGTTTTTTTGGAGTCAAAAAACATTGCCGATAACGAAGACTCGAAAACGCCGAAAGAAAACGTTAGTTGAGTCTGATTGGAAAAGTTATTATGGATCAAATAAACATCTAAACGAAGATGTTGAAAAGATGGGTCCAGATACGTTTTACAGAGAGATATTGCACCTCTGCAAAACAAAAGGCGAATGCTCATACATGGAAGCTAAAGAGCAATTCGATAGAGAAGTGTTGTTGACGGATGATTATTATAATGGTATTATTCAAATACGACTTGGTGGTAACGCAATTAAAAAAATTAAATAAGGATATATTATGTTAGAAACAATATGTGAAGTGATGAAGCATTCATACGATAAAGGTATGATAAGTACAAGAGATGGTAACGTGTCTATACGACATGCTGATAGAGATCACTTCTATGTTACGCCTTCGGGCATTAGAAAACCTGTCATTCAATACGACATGTTTAAAAAATTAAAAGTCGATGATTGTGAAGAGATGTATTTCACTGATATCGCATCCGGCCTAAAAGCTACAGGTGAATTGCCTTTGCACTGGGGCTTACAAAAAAACATTCCAACAGATACTCGAGTAGTGTTACACACACATCCAACGTATATCGTAGCGGCTATGCATGCTGGAATTCAATTAAATAATCTGGTACTATTATTCCCGGAACTTGGTAGATACTCAAGAGTTGCTGAGAATGTTCCAGATGTTCCACCAATAAGCCAAGAATTGGCAGATGAAACATTTAAAAGATTAGGTTTACAGGAAGATGGAACCTGCTTTTTTGATGTTATAGGTATTAAGGGCCACGGCGTTGTGGCAATTGACGAAACCCCATGGAGAGCATTTGAGCACGTTGAAAGGTTAGATCATATATGTAAGATCGTATTAGCCTCAGGAAATTATTAAAAAAACTGTGTACATTTCTTAAAAAGCGTGTTATAATATATACATATGAAAGACAATATAATTCAATTTCCTATTAAGGAAAGAATACAACAGATCGAAGACGAGCTTGAGTATGAAAGAGAAGAATACGAAGCGTTCACTGAAGAATGTAAAGATACTTCTCAGGTTATACTGTTAATGATTGAAGAGCTATTATTAAACGATAGTAGCTCATTCGAATATATCGATTTTAGAGATTCGTCATTACCTGAATCAAGGGACATGTTCGTAATCATAAATATGATATCTTCGATGTTAATGAGATACGGCGGAGCAAGTCATTTTTTACATGACAACTTTGACGTAATATATGAACAAATAATGGAAGCGAAAGAATGATTTTACTTGACTATAGCCAGATAGCGCTATCAAATATTATAGTACAGAAACTTAATGATGAGAATATGATACGACATATGATCCTTAATAGTATTCGTATGTACAACAAAAAATATCGTAATGAATACGGACAAATGGTAATTTGTGCCGATGGAATGAATACATGGAGAAAAGATTATTTTCCTTTGTATAAAGCTCATCGTAAAAAGAATAGATCTGAATCAGATCAAGATTGGCCTGAAATATTTAGGATTTTAAATTTGGTTAGAGAAGAAATTAGAGAAAACCTTCCATATAAGGTTATTCATTTAGAAGGTTGTGAGGCCGATGATGTTATTGGAACACTCGCAATGCAAACTCAAGAATTTGGTCAACACGAACCAGTTATGATTATCTCTTCGGATAAGGACTTTATTCAACTCCACAAATACACTAACGTTAAACAGTTTTCACCAATTCAAAAGAAAATGGTATCTGATCCTAATCCTAGGACGTATTGCTTTGAGCATATATGTAAAGGTGATAAAGGTGATGGTATTCCTAACATCTTATCTCCTGATAACGCTATCATCGATGAGATTAGACAGTCACCAATGACTAAAAAGAAAATACAACATTGGGCTGAAAATTCAGATAACTTAAAAGAAGTTATGACAGAGGAAGAGTATAGAAACTATCAACGAAATAAAACATTGATAGATCTAAACGAAATACCAGAATCTATTCAGAGCGAGGTTATAAATACTTTTAACGGACAAAAAGTCCCAATGAAAATGAAAGTGTTAAACTATTTAATTAAAAAAAGATGCAATCTATTGATTGAAAGTGTGGAGGAATTTTATAATGGATAAACCATTAATATCAGAAATATTGGCAGCTGCCAACAAACTAGGATCTAAAGAAAAAAGGATCGCTTATTTACAGGAGCACGATTGTACTGCTCTAAAAGACATTCTACGTATTGGCTTAGATGATGCCATAGAACTGTCGTTACCAGAAGGTGAACCACCTTTCAAAAAGGCCGATGTAAAAGGAACTCTACTAGAACTCAGGTTTGAATATCCTAAGTTTAGAAACTTCGTAAAGGCCGCTTCGCCGAACCTAAACCAATTTAAACGCGAGACAGTCTTCATCGACTTGCTCGAATCTGTTCACCCGGAAGATGCAGTTCTTTTCTGTAATGCCAAAGATAAAAACTTAAAATACAAGTACATTACAAAGACATTAGTTAAAGCCGCATTTCCAAACTTGATATCTAAATAGGAGAGCCTAACGATACAATCTATATCATGATAGTTTTTTCAATTCACTTAACCCGGAGATTGCTTATGAGTTATATTCAAATTGAACGCCTAAAGAAAGACAGAAACGAGGCACTATACTATCAGAAGAAGTTAATAAAAAAAGGAAAAGATGTGCTAGCGTACAAGATGGAAAAAAAGATCGCGCATTTAAATCATTTCCTAAATGATATGGAGGCAATAAACAAGTTACAATAAGCAATGACCCCTTGGCGAAAATAGTTTCAAAAAGGGGTTTACTTTTCGTCAGATATGTAGTATAATAATACTCTAAACGCGAAAAAAGTAAACCAAGCGAGTTACATTATGAATATATTTGTATTAAATGAAGACCCAATAATTGCAGCACAAGAGCAATGTGATAAACACGTGGTCAAAATGATTGTAGAGTCGGCACAAATGTTATCGACGGTGCATCGTATGGTTGATGGAACTATGGAGCGTAGACCTTCAAAGTCTGGTTCTATGTTACAATATTTTAAGCTGGATGATGAAAGAGAAGATATCTTATATAAGGCATGTCACTATAATCATCCATCTACAGTATGGTCACGTGAAAGTTGTTGTAATTACACATGGCACTATAATCATTTTATAGCACTATGCGACGAATATTCTTATAGATATGATAAGATACATGCGACAGATATTAAGCTAAGAAAGATACTTAAAAATTTACCAGATAATATTGTACGTACAAGCGGGAGAACTCCGTTTAAGTTAGCTATGAGTTCAAATCCTGAATGTATTGTGCATGGATTAGGTGGTACTGATGCAGTAAAATCTTATCAAAATTTCTATCAAACAAAACAAGATAGGTTCAAAATGCTTTGGACTAAACGTAAACAACCGGAGTGGTTTAATGCCATTGTATGATTTTAAAAATTTAGAAACAGGTAACATAGAAACTAAGATGATGTCTATTGCTGACATGCAAGAGTATGTCAAAGATCCAAACATTCAACAAGTTGTTGGTGCACCAAAGATCATTGGTGAAGTGTCTGGATCAGTTGGCCGAAAGGCTGGCGATGGTTGGAAAGAAGTTCAGCAAAGAATTAAGAGTGGGTTACCACCTTCATTAAGAGGAAACATTGATACAAAATGAATAAGAGACCTTTACGTTTAAAGCTAGAGCATTTAACAAAGCTAGAGCCATTGACTGCAAATCAAAAATTAGCTTTTGATTCTTTTGCTTCAGGTAACCATTTATGTTTAGATGGTTCAGCCGGAACTGGTAAAACGTTTATATCGCTTTATCTTGCGTTAGAAGCAGTACTTAATAAAGATTATGAAAAAGTAATCATTGTAAGATCTGCTGTTCCTACAAGGGACATGGGATTTTTACCAGGAACTCAGGAAGAAAAAGAAGATGCATACACTGCGCCTTATAAAGCAATTGTAAACGATTTATTTTTAGATCAAGAAGCGTGGACAAAGCTAACTTCAGGAAAGACCATAGAGTTTTTAACTACTTCTTTTATAAGAGGAATTACAATTAAAAATGCTATAGTAATAGTTGATGAGTCACAAAACTGTAACTATCATGAACTATGCTCTGTAATTACACGTCTTGGAGAAGACTGTAGATTTATTATGTCTGGTGATTATTATCAATCAGACTTCACTCGAAAGGGTGATCAAGATGGTATTAAAGAATTTATTAATATCATTCAACACATGAACTCTTTTGATCACATCGAATTTAAATGGGAAGACATTGTTCGAAGCGGATTTGTAAGAGACTTTATTATGACAAAGGAATTATATGAAAATAGGAAACTTTAAACATGAATCAATTAATCTTGGCTACGATGACATGGTGGCAAACACTACTGATACTGGCAGAAAATATGCCGCCCCTAATGGTGTTAAGTATCCTTCTATTACAACAGTACTTTCAATCTTAAGCGAAGAAGCTATACAAAGATGGAGAGCACGTGTCGGAGACGAAGAAGCCAATAGAGTTTCTCATCGAGCTTCAACACGTGGAACAGCGGTTCATGAAGTCTTAGAAAGATACGTTGATAATGAAGAAGACTATTTTCAAGATGCTAATCTTGTTGTTAAGTCAAACTTTATGGAAGTAAAAGATATTCTTGATAAGAACCTTACAACGGTTTACGCTCAAGAAGCTGCTCTTTATTCTGAGCATTTAGGTGTAGCAGGAAGAGTGGATTGTGTTGGTGTATGGAATGGTAAACCATCCATCATCGATTATAAAACCTCAGCAAAACCTAAGAAGAAAGAGTATTGTGAAGGTTACTTTACTCAAGAAACTGCATATGCGATTATGTGGGAAGAAAGAACAGGTATGCCTATTACACAACTGGTAACCTTAATCGCAGGTGATCAAGGAGCTCAAGTATTTATCGAGCACCGCGATAACTGGACAACAAAGCTATTGGATACAATAGCAGAATACAAACGTAGAAAATTATTTGGGAGATAATATGAGAAATTTTAGAGATCAGATGGTAAAAACATCTATGGCATATATGCAAGCGCAAGCAGCAAAGCATCAAATGAACGCTGACATTATTTTGAGTAATCAGGTATCAGTCGGAGAGCATTCAGATCAAATGGAAACTCTTGAAAAAGAGCTTGGAATGATGGCTGAGTACGTTGATAAGTATAACATGCTAGAAAAATATTTTAAATAAATTGCAAAAAAGTGTGTACAAATCATTTATTGTGTGTTATAATATACCTATATTAAATGATAAGGAAATAAATGAGTAAAAATGTAATAAAAGGAAGACTGGTTGTCAATGAGGATGTACTAGTCGAAGTGCCATTATATAATAAAGAAATGGTAGATTTAGCGGTCTCTAAAGACGATGGAGCTTGGGATCAACTTTGTGAGTTGATTATTAGCCAAGGATTCATAGACTTAAGAGGTAATATTCACGTCGACCAGTTAGTGATTGACGGAAAGGAAAGAGTGTTTCATTGAGAGAGAATATGAAAGAGAACATAATTTTAGTAGATTGTGATGGTGTTTTATGTGATTGGGAATATTCATTCACACAATGGATGAACCATAAAGGTTATCCTACATCAGATTCAACACAGTATAATGTAGCAAAAAGATTTAATTTGGCTGGAGATTTTGGAAAAAATGTAGTAGCAGAATTTAATGATTCGGCTTCTATTGCGTTTTTGCCTCCATTAAGAGATGCGGTGTATTACATCAAAAGACTTAACATGTTGCATGGATATAGATTCCACTGCATTACATCTTTAAGCAAAGATAAGTATGCGCAAAGATTAAGAACCCAAAACCTTGAATTACTATTCGGTAAAGAGATTTTTGATGAGTTTGTGTATCTACCATGTGGCGCTGATAAAGACGAAGCCCTTGCCAAGTATAAAGGCACGGAATGTTTTTGGGTAGAAGATAAACCTGAAAATGCAGAAGTTGGTGAGAAGCTTGGACTTAATTCAATACTAGTTGCTCATGAACATAACGCATATTATGATGGTGATATTCCAAGATACTGGAAATGGAAGCATATATATAATCACATTACTGGAGAAAGTTAAATGCCTGTAAAATTTAAAGAAACAATTAAGAACAGAAATGGATCTGTTCAAAACTTTTATATGAAGTCAACTCCTACAGATGAGCTATTATCTGCAATGGATAGCAATAATACTCCAAATAAAAAGAAGCAAAAGATTCGTAACGAATTAGTAAGACGCGGCAATGCATAAATGGTGGAGAATATGGGCCAAGAGTCTAGGTGAAAAAGTCGGAGAAACAGATAAGCAAGCTAATATTGTTGCTTGTATTAGGACTGTTTGGTGGCTTACTCATATGGCTACATGTTGGTTTATTATACTCAACGCTATAGCCAATCATGGCTGGGCTTTAGTTGGATTATGAAAATAACAATAAACGTAGAAATTGACACTGAGAATCCTCAGGATGTTAGTACAATAGAAGAACTCATAGAAACACTGAAAGAACTGCAACGTCAATGTTCTGACTGATAAATCAGTAGTTTAGCATTCTAACTTGTATAAATAACAGTACAGGAGAATTATATGAGTGATTTATTAGATTTTGATTTTGGTTTTACAGCCGTTGATGAAAACGAGCTTGAAGCCGTACAATCAGTAAAGACTGAGGCATCAACAGCTTCAGCAACCGCGCAAGAATTAGAGGATAAGCTAAACAAGCTTTATAACTCTATACTTCCCCTTTTAACAAATTTAAAAAAGAATCCTGAAAAGGAATATATTCTATGGCCAAACAGAGTGGCTAAAATAGAACAGTTTGAAGATTTAATTACGGAGATTATTAAATGACACTACTAGCATCCGGAGCTCTAGCACTACAAGACGCTGGAACTAATAGTTCTACTACTGCGGCTAATTCATTAGAAAGCGATGCTTTAACTCGTGGACAGGACACTTATACTAATGTTACGTGCCAATACGAATTACCCGGCGGCGATACTTTTGGTAATAAGGTGGAATGGCAAGGCCAAGTAGGAGGCTATCAGAGCGGTACCAGTGTCAGTACACGGTGGATGAGTGGTACTTCCCTTCCTATACTCAGCCTATTGATAGACTCACTTCCAATCGGCGCCAACGGTGTAAGGAGCAATATCCCTTCATTTATTTATGAACCTACCTCAACATTTGGAAGTATTGGCGCTACGTACTATACCGACGCAAGTAGTAATACAAGAACTATTAGAGCAATTATTTTTGGAAATCCTGGGTCTTCACCTTCACCCAATAACACTAGACACTGGGTAATATTTGTATTAAATGGAACTAGTGTACCTAATACTGATAATACATTTAAATCTCTTATACTTACTGGTAGTGGCACTGCCTATACTTTTACTAGAAGTAGCGCTCACTATTCTTCTAGTAGTAATGGTTGCACCGCTTGGGCATGGGAATATAATAGCACAACTAGTAATAACGGGATTGATAGTATGTATACTTCTGGCACATCAGGTTTTGAAATTATGGGGCCTGATGTTACAACAACCGTTAATAATGGAATTGCAGAAGAGTTTGGTGGAGCAGATAGTTCTAATGTTGCTCTTTCAGATTACTATCGAACACCTGGAGGTACTTTACATGACACAACGGGTATACCAACAAGTGGACAAATAGCGTTTTCAGACTTCTTAGGTAAAACAAAGGTAGATATAGTCACAGCTCTAACTTCCGGAACAATGACTAGCTACTACAGTGCACCTGCACAATATTCGCCAGCGTATAGCGGGTACGTTGATGGTCTATCTCAAGGATCCTGGAGCGGAAGTAGTTTTACATATGACGGTGATACTGTTGATCTTACGATTTTGCGTAATTTCAATGGAACCATGGGCATCACCTTTTCGCGAACAGATAGCTCTACTGGAACATTTAATAACAGTGGTTGGACTAATATAAAATTTTGGCTAAATCAAACAAATAACAGTGGAAGTCCGGATCTTACTTTAGCTAGGACATCTTTTACTTTTTATACCAGCTCCGGCTCGAGTTTAGCACAGTGGACTTACTCAAACGCTTTTTCACTGGCAACTTATTTTGGTACATCTTCAACTTCAACCTTTGTAGAGATAGAATAAATGACTATAACATATACACACACAGAAAATTTAGAAAGCCCAAGTGGATTTACTACTAAAATTACCGATAGTAATGGAGCATTAGTAGAAACTCCATCAGAGCTAAATAATACTGGAATCGAAGTAGATGAAACATGGTCTGAAAAAAAAGCATTAAAAGCTTATCACGAAATGATAGGCTCGGTAAACTCTCAGTTAGAAAGGATAGAGACTATTGATACTTCTCAAATTATGGACACTACTTACATGGGTGGAAGTTCAGTAAGAGTAGATTATGCTGTGGGTACAACACAAGGCCAAGCTATAGTAACTAAATTAGAAGCTACATGGCCAGATGAAGTAGCTTCTTATGATAATAATAATCAGAATCTAGTTGCAGAATATACGGCAGCAAGACCACCTTATGATAGTAATCCTAGTATCTCATTCTATAACTTTGATGTTCCAACAGACACAATTAAAACAACATTCAACGCAACTTATAACGAATATAAAGATTGGTACGGCCTTAAATTTGATACAGTAACTGAAACAGTTTTGGCAAAGTTTGTAATTTCAGATGAAGAAATGAAAAATACAGACATTAATGCATGGCAAGAAATACATGATTTATTACCTGCATGTAGTTACACATTCTTTGCTAGAATACATGATAAGTCTAATAATGTTGATGCAAATGTTGATGTTTATTTTCAAGCAGATGCAACAATAGTACGAGAATGGTGTACAGCAAACTCTTATACCTTCCCGTATGATACTGATGATGATACGATAGAGCCAATGTTATTTATTTGGGGCTGTGTATATAATACTACATCTAAGGAAATTACTCATGTTAAAGCATACACAAGAACAACAGTATAAGACTGATTTATTTAAAGAAGTAGATAAGAAGTTTTGGCAGGTTGTTAAAAAAGAACAATTATTATTTGAGATAAATAATAAATTTAAGAGGAAAGAAAATGTTTTGGGACAAAGAAGAAAAAACGGTGATTGATGTAGATCAATTAAGAGAACAATTAATTATAGACGAGGGACAAGTTAATGAAATTTATCATGATCACCTCGGTTATGCTACATTTGGTATTGGACACCTGGTTATCGAAGGAGACCCAGAATTTGGGCTTCCGGTCGGTACTGATGTCTCAGAGGATAGAGTTATATCATGCTTTGCCAAGGATGTAGAAACAGTAATCGAAGATTGTAAAAAATTACACGATGCATGGGATGGATATCCACAAGAAGTGAAACAAGTCATTGCGAACATGATGTTCAACATGGGACTTACGCGCTTAAGTAAATTTAAAAAGCACAATGCAGCGCTGCAGTGTGGTGATTGGCCGGTTGCGGCTGTTGAGGGGAGAGATTCAAGATGGTACAAGCAAGTAACGAACAGAGCAGAACGACTTATGGGAAGACTAGAGGCCCTTTAAAGGTCGAATCTAGTATACCGCAAGAAGAACAAAAAAGTAAAGGTTGGTTTTGGTGTCATGAAAAGCAGGGACTTTTCAGATACTCAGATTGGCATAAAAGTTTAGAAGAGCTAAATTTAGTTAGTTCATAACAGGAGAAAAAGATGAAAATTAAATTGTTAGGAAGTCAGGGCGACTTAACATCAGCTACCGATATGGGTAAAGCGACATTAGTAAGAGTATATAATAGTACTGCTGCGGATGTTGTCATGACTCAAAAATTGGGTGCAGTGGTTTTAGGAACTATGACAATTCCAAGTAAAGCAATTGAATTGGTTTCTAAGATGCCAGCAGATACCTTGGAAGGTGGTGCCGGTCTTAAAGCTGTCAGTATCGCTAAAAGTAGCTAATGCCAGATATATTTGGTTTAATCAGTGATGTAGGATTACCCATTGCAGGCGCTTTAGCGTCTGGGTTCTTTATATTTACGATTATAAAGCAAATGCTATCAGGAGTTTTAGACCAAATAGACACCCTTAATATATTCACAAAGGGCCTAGAAAATAGAGCCCGAACAATGAATAACGAAATAATAAAGATCGATATGTTAGTATCTAGTGCTTTAGAGTTAACTCCACCTATCGATAGAATTGCTCGATCAGAAAACTTTGTGGAAGACGGTAAAATAGACGTCCGAAGGGATTAATATGGACGCCTTAAATCCAGCGGTTTTAATCGAGCAGTACGGATTTACGACTGTAGCCATTGTAGGAATGGCTTATTTCGTGTTTTTTATATGGAAGTTCATTAATGAAGAACTAGATCCAAAGCTTGAAGAAATGCACATGGGCCTTATAAGACTTATTGATCAAATTAGAATGCTTGATCAGGATATGATACGACTACAAGAAAAGGTAAAGGTCGTTTTAGAATATAGAGAAAGGCAGAAGAAGATAAATGAGAGTAAAAATGAAGATAAAAATTGAAGATGTATTGTTAACTGGAATGTTTGTATTGGCTTTACAAAGCCTTGTAGTACAAGCAGATGAAATAAAATTTGGCTTTAAAAATCCATCATTTAGTGGAGTTGGAACTGGAGCACATTATTTAACAGTTGATAATATAGAACATACAAGGAAAAAAGCTATAGTAGATGCTTTAGAGGCAGCAAGAAAAGCAGCGGAAAGAGAAGAAGCAAATACAACTATGGCTAAGTTTATACGTAATTTAGAGAGTAGAATATATGCTCAAATGTCTAAACAACTTGTCGAATCTATGTTTAGTAATGATGGATCTGTTCGATATGGCTCATTTACTTTAGAAGGTAATGTAGTAACATATGAAGTTATGACAAACGAAGATGGTTCAGAGTTTATTAAAATGACAATTGTAGATTCCGATGGAACAACTACAGTTATTGAGATACCAGTAGGAACTGGCAACTTTGGCCAGGATTCAGACGGTGGGTAAGTACATATTAGTATTACTACTACTTAGTGGATGCGCATCTGTTCCACAGTGGAGTAATAACCCTCAGGATTGCAATGATCTTGATGGCAAATATGATGAAGGTTTTAATAGGCATGCGCAAATGGGTATACAAAAGGCAATGGCCAGAAAGTATATATGTGTTGATGCCCCAGAAGCTGTAAAGCTTCCAGCGTTTGTGGATCTTCTCAATTTGCCGGCAGCAAAGGTTCAACCAGTAGTTGCAGTGTATGGATTTAAAGATTTAACAGGTCAAAGAAAATCAGTAGATAATATAGCATCGTTTTCTACTGCAGTTACCCAAGGCGGTACTGAAATGTTAATAGATGCTCTCAAAACAGCAGGTGGAGGAACCTGGTTTAGAGTAGTAGAAAGGCAAGGAATAGACAATCTTGTACGAGAAAGACAAATAGTAAGATCTACTCGTCAAGATGTCGCTAAAGCTAATGGTGTAGAACCAAATGGTGTTGGCCCACTCTTATTTGCAGGAATGATTATTGAGGGTGGTATTATAGGTTATGATACGAATATGGAAACTGGAGGCCGAGGCGCAAGAACTCTTGGCATAGGTTTTAGTAGGATGTATCGTAAAGATGTTGTTACAGTATCTGTGAGAGCAGTGTCTGTATTGACAGGTGAAGTTTTGTTAAACGTCCAAGCTAAGAAATCGGTACTTTCTTACGGCTCGTCGGGTGATGTGTTTAGGTTCTATGAACAAGGCACGCAACTTATCGAGTATGAGGACGGAGTGGGAAATAATGAGTCAGTGACGTATGCAGTACGGTCAGCTATTGAAGCTGCTGTACTGGAATTAATCTACCAGGGCCACGACCGTAAGTTCTGGGATTTAACCGCAGGCCATAGGCATCCTCATCAAGTTGATGGGAAAAACGAAAGGCATGCAAACAAAGAGGAAACGAAAAATGAAGAAATTAACTAGTATAGCAGCAGTGCTATTTCTATTTACAGCAAATTCTATTTTCGCGCAAGCAACTGACGATAACGAAATTATGATAGAACAAAGCGGTGATACATTAACGTTGTATATTGATCAGGTTGGATATGGTAACAAAATCGGTTTAGAAGATTTTACTAGTTCCGGTTCTGATATGACTATTGTAGGTTCAGGTTTAACATTCGATATCGATATGATAGGAAATCAAAACTTGATATATGGACCAATTGACATGAATAACTCTGATTTAACTTTTACGTTAACAGGTGATTCAAACGAAGTTGATTGGAACATTGGATACACTGGAAGTTCAGACGATTCTAACTACGATTTCGCTATTACTGGAGACAGTAATACATTTGATATAGATCAAGGTAAAGTTGGTGCAAGTGCAGAAAGATTAGATGCAGATTTAATTCTGTTAGGTGGTTCAAATATATTTGATTTAGATTTTGAATCTGATGATGTAACTTGGAACTTTGATATTACTGGTGACAGCAATAACTTCAACACATTACAAAACGATGGTTCTCAATCATTGACTGTAGAGTGGAATGGAGATAGTGGTGACATTGATATTAATCAGATTTCAGGTACTTGTGTAGGAGGTTCACCTTGTGCAACTCCTAATGCTATCATCAATTTAGATATTACATCAGACAATGCTACTGTACAAATTAATCAAAAAGACGCAGCTGGGGATTCTTAGCTTACTATTCATCACTGGAATCGCCTATGCTGATTCCATTGGTGACATAGTAGAGTCGACTGGCGTAAGCCAGATTGTGCGTAACAATGAAGAGATAAAAGTATCTAAGCAGATACCTATAGAACTAAACGATGAAGCAAAAACTGGTAACGGAAGAATGCTTATTGAGTTTTTAGATAAAGCTCAACTATCTTTAAAAGAACATTCTGAAGTACTAATAGACGAAATATATTATGACCCTGATCCTTCACTCTCGAAGATGAGTATGAAGTTTACAATGGGTACAGCTAGATTTGCATCCGGAAGATTAGGATTAGTAAATAAAGCCAATATTGATATCAAGACTCCTACGGCCTCAATTGCCGTACGGGGAACTGATTTTACAACAACAGTAGATGAATTAGGTAGAAGCCTAATCATATTACTACCAGATGAGAATGGTGATCCATCTGGTGAGATAGTAGTTTCTAATGAAGGTGGAGTAGTTACATTAAACGAAGCCTATGCCGCAACAATGGTATCTTCATTAGATTCATCACCAACACAATCAATTAAAGTTAACGGTATTACACCATCATTAATTGACAACATGTTTATTGTATCACCTCCTGAAGAAGTAAAGGAGAGGATAAAAGAAGAAATGGCTGACGACACGAATGAAGATCAAGGCCTATTAGATGTAGATTTTTTAGAGTTTACTGAGTTAGAAGAAGACGAATTAGAAGAAGATACTCTTGACGAATTCAATGAATTAGATATTGATGAATTAGATGTAGAATTTTTAGTTGATGTATTAGACATTATAGATAGTTCAGATCTATTTGATACATTAGGTGAATTTGATATCAAAGGTGCGACAAGAGGGTTTAACGACGAATCACAGTTTAATGTGTTTTTACAAGACGGATCTTTAGTACTATATAGAAACATTAATGGCGTAATTAGACTTAAATTTGGAGCAGGCGGCAACTTTACAGTAGATACAATTACACCGACATGGGATGGAATAATTACAGGAAATGAGGGTGAAGATATCCTCATCTATATAAATCAGGTGAATTAATATGTTAGATAAATTAGAAGAATATTCAATGAAAGCTTTAATATGGGTAAGTGTTTTATTTTGGCCTATTATTGTATTGTCGCTACTTATAGCACCACTATTTGCAAATGCTGATGATAACGTAATATCATTAGAACAATCTGGCGATAACCTTCAATTAGGTGTTGACCAATATGGTTTTAATAATAATATTAAGATGTTAGACGCTAATTCATATATTACAGTATCAAGCCTAGATATGTATTTAGTGCAGATTAATACAACAACAGGTGGACTTCCCAATGAAATCACCTTTGATGAATTGAGTGGTACAGGTAATCAGATGAAACTTGCTCAAGGTGCTGCATGGACTACACTTGATTCTGATACTGATTTAACTTGGTGGGTGGATGACTATGAGAGTGGTGGCCACGAAATAGATATTACTATGTACGGTGACTACAATCAATTAGCAGTTCAACAAACAAACCAAACTGGTGCATCGGATGGCCATGACTTTGATTTGCACTTAGCAGGCGATAATAATAAAGTTCAAATAAAGCAACAAAGCAACGGTAGTAAGAACACAGATTTAGCAATATATAATGACGAGAACGATGTGTTTATTCGTCAAAAAGGTAACGGTGCAACACACAACGCAAACGTAACACTTGATGGTTTATACGGAACAGATTTAATTTTAAAACAAATGAGTACTATGAACCAAACATATAATCTAAGCATTGATTGTATGACTTTTGGTGGATGTAATGTATCAGTACTGCAAGAATAACCGAGCTCGGTATATTCTTTATAAGTACGGATCTCCTAATGGTGGTCGAGGAATATATATAGATATATACGTATGAAATACTTAACATCAATATGGACCACAATCATATTAGCCTCTTTGCTTATCGGTATAAGAGTGTCAGATCCAACTCCAGTAGAACAATTAAGACTTAACACTTTTGACAGTTATATAAGAACTATTCCAGAGACTGATTTTGGTAACGGAGTAGTACTATTAAATATCGGTGAAGAAGCATTAGCCAAGTATGGGCAATACCCGTTTCCAAGGCATCAATATGCTCAAATGTTATCAGACTTACGAGAAGCAAATGCCGGAATGATAGGATTTACTATTATGTTTCCGGAAGCTGATAGGTTTGCTGGTGATGAAGTATTTGCTTCGTGGATAAACTCTAATGGTGTTATACTTGCTCAAGATGCAGATCCAGATGGTAGAAGTAAAACTGCACCTTATGTTGGTACTGTCACATTTGGTTCCGGAGATCCATTAGACTGGTTAATCAAATATGATGGCCTTGTTACCAATATACCTCAGTTAGAAAAAGAAGCATGGGGTCATGGTTTAATTAATGCTATGCCAGAGGTTGATGGATTAGTAAGAAGAATTCCTCTTGTGTCACAAATCAATGATGAATTATATCCTTCGTTCGCATTAGAAACAATAAGAGTTATGCAGGATAGATTATCTTATACAATAAAAGTAAATGAAGTAGGTGTGGAAGAAGTTATAATACGACCTTTTAGAATACCTTCAGATGCGAATGGTTCTTTTTGGATTAATCCTAACTATAAATTTACAGAGATAGAATACGGCAGTGAGTTACCAAATCTTGGTGGTCAAGCTGTCTTTATTGGTCTGACTGCAAAGGGTCTGGCTTCACAAATTCCAACTCCAGCTGGATTAATGCCTGCTCATCAGATTCAGGCTGCTGCCATTCAGTCAATAATGGATGAAGTTTCCATCTCTCGTCCTGTGTGGACAGACCTTCTTGAAATCCTGGTAATGTCAATTGGTGCTCTGGTAATCGTCTTAGCTGTATACCACCTTCCAATTGTTTGGTCGATGATAATCTTCTTTGCGACTGTTGCATCTTCAGTTGGCGCTTCTTTCTACTTCTGGTACGAATCTCAGATTCTCCTTGATATGACTTACTCAATGATATTATATATAATGACATTTGCTTCATCAAGCTTCAGTAATTTCTATAAGCAATTCATGTTAAGACAGCAGATCAAAAAGCAATTTGAAACTTACTTAGATCCGAAGCAGGTGTATCTACTACAAAAGAATCCTGAGTTGTTAAGGTTAGGAGGAGATCGTAAAGAGATGTCTTTCTTGTTTATGGATATATGTGGGTTTACTCCAATATCAGAGCACTATAAAAACAATGACGATCCAGAAGGATTAGTAGAATTGGTTAATGAATTCTTAGATGCTATGACTAAAATCATATTAAACAACGGTGGAACCATAGACAAATACATGGGCGACTGTATCATGGCATTCTGGAATGCACCATTGCCTTGTGATAACCATGCTGAAATGGCAGTCAAATCATCAATAGAAATAGAGGCTAAAACCAATGAACTTAAAGAGGTATATAAATCAAGAGGCCTTCCTGATATTAATGTCGGTACTGGCGTTAACACCGGGGATTGCATTGTTGGTAACATGGGCTCTGAATCCAGATTCGATTACTCAGTCATTGGAGATGCAGTCAATCTTGCAGCCCGTCTCGAGGCAACTGCCGCACGACATGAGTATGTAGACTATAAGACAATCATATCATCATATACTCAAGAACAGCTTCCGAATGAGTATAAGTGCAAGGAAATAGGTAAAATCAAGGTAAAGGGCAAAGAAGAGCTTATAACCATTTATTCACCAAAGTTATAGTCTATATAACAAAATGATCTAAAAATAGCTAAAATAGTTGTGTACATCTACTAGAAACTGGGGTATAATATACACATATTAACGCGGAGTCAGTCATGCCACAGATTAGAATCAAAGGTCAAATCAAAGACAAAAAGAAAGTCTACGAATACGCACATGCTCTTTGCAAAGAGCTTGGTATCAACCGCATGTATTCAAAGTGTATCTTCATTAACTTTAAAACTACTCTCGATAACGATAGCCAAGGGTTATGTTGGGGCGATCCAAAAGAGGGTTATGTTGATATGTCTATAGCACGCAAATCCGACGGTGAAAAGCTTTCATACGAATCTATGATGCAAACACTAGCTCATGAAATGGTACATGCCAAGCAATATTTGCGTGGTGAACTGAATGGATATAACCATTCGTGGAAGGGTAAAAAGCCACGTAACTACAAATATGAAAATGCTCCATGGGAACGTGAGGCATACAAACGTGAAGAAGAGTTATATAAAAAGTGTTTTATATAACAAATACGTATAGAAACTATATACTATTTATTAAAAAAGTGTGTACAAACCCTAAAAAGCATGGTATAATATACCCATAAACAAAATTGATAAGGAATCTAAATTATGAAAAAATCTATACTAAACGCAATCAACTCAATCAACTCTACTGATGAAATGAATGAGGTTATCGAACTGATTAAAATTAAGCAAAAACAACTAAGAGCGATTAAAGCTCAAGGTGTTAAGTCTTCGCTTTTTGTTGGTGTTCAAGTAAAGCTCAACAGTAAAAACGGTGTTGAATTTGGTGAAGTCACTAAGATTAACAGAACAAAAGCTGTTGTGAGAATTGACGGTAAACTTTGGAACTGTCCTCTTGGAATGTTGGAGGTAGCGTAATATGTTGACTAATAAAGACAAAATTAAAGCTGTTGTACTAGGTTCAGCAGCTGGTATGGTACTAGGGTTTAGCGTAAGCGCCTTAGAAACCGCTCTGGATCTTCCAGACGTATATTGGTCTAACACTACCAATGAGTGTGTTGGCGTAGTAAATTACGCAAAGAACGACGAGTTCTCATGTGAGAATCTTCCGTCAAAGTATAACAAAGTATGGGTGAAATAATATGATTTTATGTGAAAAAACAAGTCCGATGACTGGTGTAAAAAACATCATGAGCGTCAATGCTACTCCAGAGCAATTTGCTCTGTGGCAAGCAGGCGGTGCTCTTATTCAGGATGCAATGCCTGAAGCGACCGTGGATCAGAGGGAGTTCTTAATCTCCGGCTATACGCCGGCAGATTGGGCTAGTCTGTTCCCACCACAAAATGCTGCCGAACAGGCAGATATGGAGGAATCCATGGGTTATGTCATGGATGAAAGTTTCGACCATCCAGCGGACTTTGATGCTAACGAGTACGAAGACGAGGACTTGGCGTAATGGCTTTTACTATGGCATATTGTGACTACATTGCACACACTATTATTAAACCTGGACTTCAGGTAGATTCTGATAACTCTAATGGTTTGATTGATAGTGTTGATCGAGTCAAGATGGACCTTCATAAAGAAGGTTGGATGCAAACAACAAAAAAGACTATTGAATGTTCAGACATCAATGGCAAAAAATACAGGATTACTGTAGAAGAAATTAATTAAAATAACTGTGTACATTCACTGTACACTGTGATATAATATACTAATATTTAAAAGGAATAGATTATGGATAGACTAGCAATGATTAAAGCGGCCGCAGAAAAGGCTCGCGTAGCAAAAGAATTTAAAACAGCAGTAAACAAAGTTTACTCTAAACCAAAGTATAAAGCTCCAAGGCTGACTACTTCAATGAAGAAAGCAGCACGTCAATCTCCAGGTTCGCTGGAATGCTTTAAAGAAGAAAACATGTATTACACTGATAAGGAGACCCAAGACTATATTGCAGGATCTTCGTATATGGATGTATACAATGAAATGAAGAATGACTGGGACTAGTAGAACAATAGCAAGAGTTATAGCTCTCAGAGAAGCTCGTGATAGAGCGCAAAATCCTGAGTTTAAGAAACTATGGGATCAAAAGTTAAGAGAGCTAATAAGAATAGCGGAATTAGGAAGGAGTTCATATGACACAATACACTGATGCGGTAGAATATCAAAGGCGGAAAATGGCTGTAGAGTCATGGGCAGGTCAAATTGAGTATATTCTAGGACAAAAGGGATATATAGAAAAAGCATATAACTCTGGATTAGTTACGCGTGAATTTCGTGATGGCACATTTGTGATTGTATCAGAAGAAAAAACACTTAGTCAGTTATTACTTGAGGCTCCTAATACCATATGAACTACATAGGCTCAATAAGGTACGATCAACACGGTCGTAAAAGAAAAACAAAAGCACTTGCGCCAAAGCGTAAGGTCAAACAAGAATTCAAACCGCTTAAGACGGAAAAGTCTTTTGCAGAAATAAGGATGGAAGAGTTTAACAACAAATATCCATCTTATACAGGAAGTTCTCGGTACGAGACTCCTGAAGACACCTCTTGGAAAGCAGAAGAATCCAAGAATTTCACAGTCGCACCAGCATATAATAAAGGTGCATATCAAGTTATTCCACGAAAAGACGTGGAACATATAGGAAAATAATATGGAAATTTTATCAACAATATTCACACTAGTCGGATTAGTATTCTTCGCGTTTACATGTGGAGGTGCGTATCTCATGATACGTGATTCCGAAGTAAAACATAAAGTTCGTAAAGAGTTGCGAGAAAAACATCCGGATCTAGATCGTGAACAAATCCGCGTATTAACATACGTAAAACTAAAAGAAATGTGGGGAAACGGCGATGTCAAGTAAGTATATGCTACTCAGTGAGTACAGTGGTTCTAGCGAATTTAAGAATCGTAAAGCTGAAGTATTAAGATCATTTGGAGATCATCCATACTACGGTATACGTATGTATATCGATGGAGAGTCATTAGGTATTGAATGGTATAAAGCTCATAACGAAATGTATGCAGAAAATGCTGCAGAGAATTATGTTAGCGGCATCAAGAATTACGAGAGGGTATAAGTTTATGGCAGGGCACACTTTAATCTACTCCTTATCATTTGAAAAAAGTGTGTCCTGCCTATGTACATTTGCGCAAGACTGTGTTATAATGTATTCTAATATTATGAAAGGAGCAAACTATGGCGGAAAATAAAGTAAGAACTAATATGAGAAAGAACAGGGTAACCATTGACGATAAGTATATGGGACCTGAGCCAATCTTTCAACCAGGTGAAACTGCCGAAGGCGTAGAAGGTCGTCTTACTAAATGGCAGAAGGCAGCACACTGGTATAATTATTTTTATAAGACCAAAGACTATGTACCTACAATATTGCAGTTTGCAGAAGAAAAATTTGGATACACTAAAGATCAGATAAAAGCTTTTAAAAAGTTAAAAGACTATGAGTTTGGTTACTTAGGTAAGTTAACTAAGATTCATTATAGAGGTTATGAATATAATGAAGAAGAGTTAGCAGGAGCAGAAGAAAAATTCAAAGAGCTATACGAATTAGCGTTAGTTACCGTTGAAGAGATCGAAGATAAAGCTGCTGCAAAACCTGTTGTTACAATACAACAAAGACAAAAGGCAAAAATCCTTGAGACTATTATGGATGATTGGGATGCAGTTGTTGATGGATGGTTAGAAGGAAACTTTAAAGTAAACTTTGATGCCTATAAGCTATTTAAGCAATATGGTTTAAAAGGTTCAGCACTTAATATGTTTAAGTCAATGGTTGAACAAGAGTATCAACCAGTTAAAGATGCATACGACAAAACGTGTGATCAAGCTGTAGAAGCATTCTCTCATATTAAAAGAACTAATCAAAATAAGATGATAACCACTATGGAGACCATCTTCGAAGATTTAGATAAATTAAAGGTTGCTAATAAAGCAGCAAGAATTCCAAGGATAAAGAAGCCTAAAGCTTCTGATGTACAGGTTAAGAATATTAAGTATAAGGTTGAAGATATCGATGCTAAATTAATGTCAATTAATCCTGTTATGATTCCTGGTAAAGAAGTTCTATTTGTTTATAATACTAAGACTAGAAAGCTAACTCAGTATAACTCAAATTCAACTAAAGGGTTTGAGGTAAGTGGTACTACCATAAAGAATGTGTGCGATAAAAGTAGGACAACTACTTTAAGAAAGCCAGACGATATACTGCCATTGATCTTAAGTAAAACAATAAAGCAAATCGACAAACAAGTGTGGGATACGCTAACGACGAAAGTAAGTGTTCCTAATGGTAGAATTAATGCCGATTGCATACTACTTAGGGTATTATGATTGATTTAGAACAAAAAATTATGACAAGGAAACGGTTCTCCACGGCCGTAGAACAATTAGTGGCAAAGGGAAATATGTCTTATATAGACGCAGCTACATTTATTATAGAAAAGAGAGGTATGGATTATACTAACTTAAAAAAGTTACTAACAGATTCTCTTAAAGATAAGATGGAAGCAGAAGCAATGAGACTTAATTTAATCAGAGGCAAAAAGGGTAATAAGCTACCAATATGAGTACAGATCCATTTGAATCTTACAAGCTATATAATGCATTAAAGCTACACTTTGAGTCTAGCTATGATGCAGTTAAATATAATTTTAAGTCTAACGTAACACCTAACTCTTTCTTTAAACGCAAGGATAAGTACTTTTTTGCAAAGCTTGGACGTAAGCACAATGGAGAACTAAAGGACTATTATGTCGCCAACTTTAAAGCTGGTAAAAGTTACATTGGTGATATGATGGATGAAGAGGGAGAACAAAACTATAGAGAGCACAAACGAATTCAAGAAAGTATTCATCGTGTGTTTTCTATTGATATAAATAGATTAACAGAAGAGAATGTGTCATTTGATTACTTGTTTAAGACAGGTGACAATGCACATCCTCTTGTGGTAAAGTTATGGCTGCAAGAAGAGATTAGTTTAGAGACTGTTGTTATTCTTAACGCCATATTTAAGTTCATTGATCGTGAGTCTAAGAACATATCGGATACCATTGTATGGCCTGATACTCGTAGATTGATCGAGAAATATGAACCATTTGTAAACTTTAATCGAGATAAATGTTTAAGTTTATTGACAAAAGGGTTTACAAAGTAACACAAATGTGTTATAATATACATTATGTATGAAGTGGATATTTCAGCAATAAAAATAGAAAAGACAATTACGTCTTAATACAATGCAATACGGAGAAAATATATGTCATTTGCAAATCTAAAGAGCTCGCGAGGCTCGTCAATCGACAAACTCGTACAAGCAGCGGAAGCTGTGTCTACTAAAGCCGAAACAAAGTCATATGACGATGATAGGTTTTGGAAACCAACCAGAGATAAAGCAGGAAACGGTTATGCCGTAATCAGATTCCTACCAGCTAAAGAAGGTGAAGATCTTCCTTGGGTAAGGTATTGGGATCATGGTTTTAAAGGTCCTACTGGTCTATGGTATATCGAAAATAGCTTAACTACTATCGGTCAAGATGATCCAGTATCAGAGATGAACTCTGTGTTATGGAACTCTGGTCGTGATGAGGATAAAGCAACAGCAAGGGATAGAAAGAGACGTTTGCACTATGCGTCAAACATCTTGGTCGTATCTGACCCTGCTAACCCACAAAACGAAGGAAAGGTATTCCTTTACAAATTTGGTAAAAAGATCTTTGATAAAATCATGGATGTAATGCAACCACAATTTGCAGATGAACAACCAGTAAATCCTTATGATTTTTGGGAAGGTGCTGACTTTAAACTTAAGATTCGAAAGGTTGAAGGTTGGGTAAACTATGATAAGTCAGAGTTTGCTACAGCAGCGGCACTGTATAACGGTGATGAAGGTCAACTAGAAGAGGTATACAATAAGCTATATTCTCTAGCAGACTTCACTGATCCTAAAAACTATAAGTCGTACGACGAACTCAAAGCTAAGTTGAATAAAGTACTAGGTGTTGATGCAGGACATGCGTCACTCGATACCGCTCCAATGATGCAATCTGCTCCTGTAGTAGAAGCTGTATCAATGCCTGCGGCTGATAGTGCTCCGTTTGACACTAGCGATGAGGGTGAAGAAGACACATTGTCTTACTTCGATAAGCTAGCTCAACAGGGCTAATATGTAATAATAAGAGTATGGGCTTAGCGGGAAGCTTTGATACCATACCGCTTACAAGGCCACCCCAGTTCAGTCTGGAGCATATCTGATAAAGTGTGTGGCACTCAAAGGGACCTTCGGGTCCCTTTTTTTATGCGTATGGACCTTCGACCGTAGCTGATGTACGGTCTTGAGGCATTACTGTGTTAATAATAGTCTCACCAACGTTAGTAACAGCATTTTTAGATGCATCGACAAGGTTACCACCTGCGTCAGCAACTTTTGAGGAGAGCGATGCTTGTCCCGCTGCATTCTCTTCTGATTTTGATTTGATTTCTTCGCCAGATGCTGTCATACCATCAGCTTTTACTTTAAGATTATCTAAAGCAGCATCTCCAGCTGTAAAGACTGCATTAAATCCTCTTTTAAATCCTTCCATTGGTGTTTCGCCACCCGGTAATGCAGCAGAAAGAGCAGCGAATCCACCAGCAGCAACGGCTGATGGAAACATTGCAATCTTTTTAAATACTTTTAATAGATTAATACCAATATTCTTTACAATTCCACCAATACCTATATCAGCAATAGTATCTCTTATAAGTGCAAAGAAGTTTATAATAGTATCAGTGACAAAATCAAATGCTCCACCTACAATCTCGGCGAATGAGAAACTCTCTAAAAAATCAGTAAGGCCTTCGAATCCAAGAGCTCCTGTTATTTTAGTTAACACCCATTTAATTCCATCAAGAAGAAATACTGGACCCATGAGTAACATTTGTTTAAAGCCACCCATAATACCTGCAAAAACTTTAGTTAAAAAACTCCCATCTTCATATTTTTTAAATCCTTTAAAGAATCCAAATATAAAGTTAAATACTCCAAAGAATCTACCAAGAACTCTACCTACACCTTTAAACGCGTTACCAAGTTTAGATAAGAATCCAAATACTGTTTTTATTGGCTTTAAAGCACCGAAGAATTTTACTATTGAAGTTCCTAAACTACCAACAACTTTACTTGAAGATCCTAAAGCTTTACCAGCGCGATCAATAGATTTAACAACAACATTTGCTTGACCACTAAACAACTTCCTAAGTCCATTTAATGGTTTAAAAAACGCATTAAGACCTTTCGAAATACCTGACATTAATTTAGAGGTTACTGGAAAATTAAACTTAAGTTTAGTCAAAGATTCTAATGCTTTAAACCTTCCAGAAAGAAAACCTGCAACTGCTCCACCCACTTTAGTAACATTACCAATTACAGTGGTTAGAATTTTAAATGTATCGACTAAAACTTTCTTGAGTTCCATTGCAGTTTTAGCTAAGAATCCAGGAGGTTTATTTCCCTTTGACTTAAATATATTCATAAATGCTTTAAATCCATTAGTAACATTAGTTTGAATACTTACTTTTAAACCTTTAAAGAACCCCGTAAAACCTAATAACTTTCCAATTTTAGTACCAATTGCTGATAAACCTTTCCCTATAAGTTTAAATGGTTCTAAGAATGCTGATGCAAAGAATCCAATGAGAAGACCACGTATCGCCGTATTAATAATAGCTCCCATAATAAACCCACGGTCTTTACCGCCAAACTCTTCTTGCAACTGAGCCAGACTAAGACTTGTAGAATTAGCAATCTTTTCTAATAGATCATTACGATCTTCGTTTCTTCTGATACGTTCTTTATCAGCTTCCATTTGATCTAATTCACCATCACTAATAGCAGAGATGAGATCATTAATGGCCATTAATTGACGTGAAGATAGGTTGTCACCTTGACTTGTGACATAATCTCTTAGATCTTGTGTATATGTTGCAGAGTCTTGAGCGACTTGCGTAGCTTGGTTAAGCTCTTTTAACTCGTTTACAACATCAAGGAGTGTTCTTTCTTGTGTATTAGAACTATTTGGGGTCAATCCGCTATCTTCTGCCATGTCTTATCCTTATTTTTTACCCATTGCCTGAGTGCCAAAGAACGCTGCAACAATACCAGCAACTGCAACAAAATATGTAGGTGCCATGGACCCTAAAGTCTTGGCCGCTTCATCAAGCCCTACAAGCGATGCTACAACTACCGCAAATGGGTATAGTATTAATCCAAACAATGCAAACCATGTCATATTTCTTTGAGCATCGCGCATTGCATCTGCATCTTCAAGCTCTTTACGCTTTGCATCAAGATACATATCATGTTCTTCGTCAGATACTTTGCCATCACCGTTGGTATCAGCGGGATGATCTAGCTTTTTAATTTCTTCAGACATTATTGTCTCCTTTGATCCTTCTTAATTCGTTCATTTTCTTCTTTAATCCATTCGCCTAATAGAGTAACATATATCTCACGTTCCCAAGGCATCATCTGATCTAATTCTGTTAAGCTCCAGTTATGGTGCTGTATCATCGCAAAGTTAGTCTTATAGTGATTAACTAAGCTATCATGAGAGAGGCCTACGTAAAAAAACTTTGAAGACCTCTAAGCTCCTGCACATTCGGCTCTTTACATGATACACAATTAAATTCCATATCGTATGATAATGACGGAGAACTCTGAAAGAAGTCTGATAGCCTAATGAACTGTTCGTTATTTAAAGACTCTACAAAATCAGTTAAGCTTTTCTTTGTTTCATTCTTTGCATCATATACACCATCGTCATCAAAGATATTATCTATACATTGCACTACTAAATTCATAGCACCTTCAATTGACTCATCATCGCCAGGTTTAATTAAACTAACATCTTTAAATGATGGATATCTTAAGGTGATTCCAACATCGTCAGTTACCATTATTACACGTTTTTCATCATTAACGACTGGTTGTTTTATATCATCAAAGCTTATTTGTACATCATTTCTTGAATCGCATTTATCACATTTAATGTTTAAATCAATGCTTTCGCCTACTGATTTAGATCTTAGTGTTAAAAACAACGTTTCAACATCAAACATCGCCAATTTATCTACGTCTATATCTTCATATACACATGCTTTAATAACATCGCCTGTAGCTTTCATGATCATTTTACTATCATTAGACTCCATCGCCATCATTAAAATCTTTTCTTCTTTCACTAGATATGGTCTATACGTTACCGTTTGACCTGTTGAAGGTATTGTTACCTCATATCTTGCATTATTTAGCTGTGGTAAAGCCATTATATTCTCCTATTATATTAAATACCAAGTGTTGCACCAACGACACCAGCAGTCGATTTAATCGTATCTACTATGTCCTCGGTCACAAAGTTTTCGTAACTCAAAGTCACATTCAGTTTCTGGATAGTGTTTTCACTGTTATTATCCATATTTATCGAGCTTACGGTAACTGGAAATGCATTCTCCAACTTAACACCGTAGACCGGAATATTTTGCTGATTTAATTGTTGTATAATTATATCAGTCGTAAAATCTTTTTTATATCCTGCTCTATATCTTTCCATATCAAATACACCTGATTGCCACGAATCAAATAGTTTCTTCATGAAGTAATCATTAGTGAGTATGAAAGACATAGTAACATCTTCGTTTATAGCACCATAAGGTATCTTAATCGATTGCTTTTCAGCAGTGTATTCAATTGTAGTGATCTGTCTACCAGGCAGGTTGACCGCCTCACATAGTATTGATATATCACGTGGATCAGGTATCATATTCCTAATACTACCGCCTGATATAGCGTTCTTTGCAATGTCACCTACTAATACTTTAGGATCTGAGTTCAATAATGACTTAACACTATTTGCAGTAGGCGGTGTAAAGAATACTTGAAAGCGGTTTTGCATTGCAACTCCACCTTTCTTTGCAATTGTTGCCTTAAGGTTGTCTATGCTGTTCATGATGCGTATTGTTTCCTTGAGTATCTCCACACTGATTGTGCTTTAACGTTCTTAAATTGTTCTGTTGGTAAGAAGATTGCAATAGACCATTCAGTCATAGGCACTCTTACCATCCTAGATTCTACGTGATTCATAAGGTAATGCTTGAAACACGGCTTAAATTCTTTATATTTAGTAACACCCTTGAGTGTTTTGTATCTCATTCTTTGTAGACGTGTAGTGTCATTCATGTTCTTTGGGCCTAATTTCATTAGCTCATCAAGGAATCTTGCACGTACCGCTGGTGATAAGTAATGTAGATTCAATCCATAGAATCCACCTGCTGCAGGTTCTACCATGATTGTAAGCGGGAATCTATCATAGTATGGTAGTGTTGCCTTATGCTTTGGATCATAGAAATACATAAGCATGTCGCCTGCTTTCGGCTTAGTGGTTACATCCAATGCGTCATCTTTAAGAAGGCTTCGGCGATTTACATCACCCAACTTCTTAACGTTACGTTGAAACCATTGCTGAGCGTCCTTCGTACGAGGAGCGACTCCAGCCCTGAATGCTTGTGCTTGTAATGTGTCGAATAAACTTGCCATGATACTATTTATACTATCCTTTCAACACTTTGATACCTAAATTGCGTAAAGTATCTTCAGTCCATATTTGAAACTTCCAACCCTTATGCTTGGCATACTGCTGTGCAGCATTCCATTTAGATGTATTCTTGATGTATGTGGTTACCTCATTCAAATGCTTCTTGGTCTTACGTGCAGCCTTGGGAGGTACTGTCTGCTTCTTAGGCTTGATTTCAACAAGGATAATCTCACCATTGGTCATTTCAATAAGCATATCAACGAAATAACGATGCAGCTTATTATCGGTCTTGCACTTATATGGTACAACAACCTCTTCACTGTTCCATGCACGTACCTGCGGATTAGACTCTGCCCAACGGAATGCATTGCGCTCCCATAATGACCGATATGTTACCTTGGTAGGATCACCAACGTATTTCTTTTTGTTCTTTACTGTGTATTTGCCCTTGTAAGCCATATAAATAGATCTATAGTTATTAAATGTATTACTATTTATAAAGGTAAAAGGCATATGTCACACACAATATTAACATTCCCAGAGACTCTGAGGTCAAAAGTATCACAAGAAGGCTTTCCACATGTGTCATTTTCCATGGCCAGAGGCACTGTCGGCGAGTTTACTGACATTCATCTGTTCATACCAATCGGTATGGCCACAAGCGATAACATGAATTATGGTAGTTCAGAGCTTGGTGCAATTGGTTCTATTGCACAGGATAAGAGAATCGGCGGTAGAGCAGGCACGGGCGGTACAAAATCAAAGACTGGATCTGACCTGGTCGCAAAGCTCACAAGCAAATTCAAGGCAGGGGGCGGTGTATCCGGCGGTCTTGCAACTGCATTCGAGCTCAAATCAGGCCTTGTAGTCAATCCATATACTGCCACAACCTTCGAAGGAGTCAATGTAAGATCATTCGAATTTGCATTTAAGCTAGTACCAACATCAAAAGAAGAGTCAGTGATTGCCCATAAGATAGAGAATGCATTTCGCAAATACATGTATCCAAAGGAGAGAGGAACCGGTTCATTAGAGTATCCACCTACATTTCGTATTGAATTCATGTCAGGAGGCAGGCCAAATAAGTATATGCCACGTATTATAGACACATATCTCACTACAATGGCCGCAAACTATAACGCAACAGGCAATGCATTCCATGAAAATGATGGTGTATTAGGTGCAGCACCAACAGAAATAGACATATCAATGACCTTCCAAGAGGTAAGGGCAATCACAAGAGATGACCTATATGGCGAAGATCTTGTATATAAGGATGGTTACGACGATGCAGGCCACGTGGTTGGTGCAACTGCAGATACCCCTGGAGAAGCAGCCGCATATACTGCCGATCTATCTAATACTGCAGTCGATAAAAGTGTCGAGCTAGCAGGAGGACAATAATATGAGTTACTTCAGACAGTTTCCAAAGCTTGATTACGACTTCGATCGTAATGGTATCTTGCAAAAGGTGGTCAATATCTATAGGGCAGCACGTCCATTAGATGCATTTCTTGATGATCTGAATGCATATTCCTTCTATGGTGTCAAGAATGGCGAGAGACCAGACATCGTATCGCAACGCCTATATGGCACAACACAGTATTACTGGACCTTCTTCATCATTAATGACTTCCTACATGATGGTCTTGCTGCCTGGCCTATGAGCCAAGAGAAGCTACATGCCCATATGGATGAGGAGTTCGCCGGAGTGGTCATCACAACCAACCCAAGTGTAAAAGATTCACCTGATGCAGGTGTGACATTCGACTATCCGAATAGCCTATCGGGTAGATTCCAGTTAGGAGAGACACTGACAGGTAGTACGAGCGGGGCAACCGGCACGTTGGTCAAGAAGAATGCGGATATGAATCAATTAGTCTTGCAAGATGTAGTAGGAACCTTCGTTGGGTCATCCTCTAATGGTACCGTAGAAAAATTAACAGGCAACAAATCAGAAGATAGTGTAGATACGTATGATGTATATCAGTATCTGGACGCCCCACATTCATATTTCCGTATGATTCCAGACAATGTAGAGGAAGAAGCACTATATAATTGGGCAAATGGCTTCAAGTATAGTGACAGAAGGGTAGAGAGTAACAATGTATTCATACCTGGAGGCACACCACCATCCGAGCTAGAGTTTCAAACAAACAGATCATTCTTATTCGAAGTAAATGAGGCAAGATCACAGATAAGAGTAATAGATCCTAAGTATATAACACAGTTCGCAGACAAGTATGAGGCAATAATCAACGATGAGTAGAGTCAATAGTAAGCTGGCCAATGGCTCTGATGCATTAGTACCATCATCATATAACCTGGCAGAGGTAATACTCACACCCAGTAAGGGTGAAGCGCGCAATATAACAGACCTGGTAGGGCAAATCAGTATAAGAGAGAGTCTCTATGCAGGATCATTGCAATGTAGTATCAATATACTGGATGCTGCAAATGTGCTCGAAAAACTAAAAGTCGTGAGTGGAGAGGTACTGGACCTACTGATCACAAGAAGACTAGCTGGAGGGGAAACAGACAAGTACAGTCATACGTTTAGGATCGCAGAGGTATCTTCGTTTGCTAAACTAAAGCCAGGCACACAGACATATGTGTTCAAATGTATCTCTGAGCATGCGTATATGTCACAACTGAAGACCATATCTAAACCTTTTAACAATGTACCTGGACAGTTGATCAAGAATATATGTACAGACGAACTAAAGATTGACCCAAAAGAACTATCAATCAATACAGAAACTAAACAAACAATCACTGGCGTATACCCACGGATGAGACCAATGTATCTTATTAACTGGTTAACAAGGAGATCTTATGACAACGGAAGTCCTTTCTTCTTCTATGAGACACTCGGCCAGGGTATTCACTTTGATTCCTATGAGAATATAATCAATAAGGATAACTATAATGAATTCGTGCATTCGCCTTCTGTTAGTTCTACACCAGGTGGAGATGAATATAATAAACAATTAAAGAATAAGATATTAAAGATATCTACCGATTTAAACATGTCGAAGTATATAGATGCAGCAGCGGGAGCTTATTCTTCTACACTACACACTCTTGACATTGCGCAGAAGACATATAAGAAGACTACGTATGAGTATGGTAAGGACCTTATGTTGAATAAGAATGGCGTGCTACCCAGTAACCTAGTGTTCGATGATAGGGCCATTGAGAGCCACCGCGAATCGACTAACTTTTATGTGAGTTTGAACACTTCAGCTGCCAGCGGTGGGTCTAACTACCATGCACCAAGTGATAGTGATATCCTTTCGGCAAATGCATACATAGAGAATATGGATGGTACGGTATTGACCATTGATATATACGGAGACTTTAAACTGTGTGTGGGTATGGTAATTACTTGTAATGTAATAAAGTCTGTAGAGAGTACAAAAGAAAAGCGTGGTAAAGACAAGTACCTATCAGGTAAATATGTTGTTACCTCTATTGATCATAGATTTGAAGATGAGTATATCATGCAGGTATTACTGAAGAAAGACTCCTATATAGAGTCATTAGATAACATAGAGGGGGCGTGATCGTGGATTTGTTTTCAAACATATGCTCTCAAAAAATTTTCCCGGGTAAAAATCTGGTGTGGAGGCCGCGATGAAAAACTTAGATCAATTCATAGGTAGTCAGTTTACCTGGTTCATTGGATCCGTTGTTGATATCGACGATCCTCTCTTATCCAATAGAGTGAAGGTGATGCCATATGGTTTCTATGATGAGACGATTGATAAGAAGCATCTGAACTGGTCGACGGTCATGATGCCAAATACCTCCTCTTCCTTTAAAGGGTTCGGCTCGAACCATGAGCTGATGGTTGGCTCCTGGGTCGTGGGATTCTTCCGTGACGGTCCAAGTGCGCAGGATGCCATTATACTGGGGTCGATCGCATCCACGACTGATGGGACGATTGACATACCGGTAGAAGCGCAACTCAACCCTCCTACCAATAAGGTACACAAAACCGAAGCCGGCCATCTCATAGAGGTCGACAATACACCGGGTGCCGAACGTGTCCATATCAAGCATACGTCCGGGAGCTTCCTGAGAATGGAAGCCGATGGTACTATTAATATGTCGTCCTCTAACCAGACTGTGAATATCGTCGGTAACACTTCGATCACCGGTACATTGAATGTTTCGAGTACGACACACTCTGTTGGTGATGTATCAACTGATGCAGGTAATGCACCGACACTGGCAACACATAAACACGAAGAAGTTCCTGGAACTGGTGGTGCATCGTCTCCAAGTCCGGCAACAACCATGACTTCTGTACCATATGGCGGATCTACAGCTGTCACATATGATGAAGATGGCAACAAAACAATCGGATAAGAGGTATAAATACTAGTATGTCTACACAAATATTATCAGATAAATCAGTTATAGGGGATGTCAGAAAGGCGTCACGGTCTGCTCGTAGCCGACAGTGGACTGACCTAGATTTAAATCTTGCGCTTCATCCAATTCGACAGGATATTATTCCTTTGAAGGATGATGTAGCAATTAAATATGCAGTACGTAATTTGCTTCTTACTAACTTTTATGAGAAGCCATTTAACCTGGGAGTTGGTGCAAATCTAAGAGCATTACTCTTTGAACCAGCAGATGAGATCACAAAACAAACATTACGTAAGAATATTGTAAGGTGTATAAAGGCAGGAGAACAAAGAGTTGAGGTGGTGTTCGTAAATATTGTAGATGAACCAGATGCAAACTCTTATAGAATACTTGTAAAATTTAGAATAAAAGAATACGATACTCAAGAAGATGTAGAAATCGTATTAAGGCGTTTAAGGTAAAATAATATGGCAACGAATTTAAATGTAACCGAACTTGATTTTGATCAAATCAAAAGTAATTTAAAAAACTATCTAAAGACTCAGACAGAGTTTAGTAGTCATGACTTCGAAGGTTCAGGTTTATCTTCGCTGCTTGATGTGTTAGCATACAATACGCATTATAATGCGATGGCTGCTCACTTTGCTCTGAATGAAGCATTCCTTGATTCGGCACAAATACGTGGTAACATTGTATCACGTGCAAAGTTATTAGGTTACATACCCCGTTCAGTTTTAGCGCCGAGAGCCATTGTCAATATTACAGTTGATGTCTCAGGAGAAAACTCGTCTAATATACCATCTACATTAACTCTTCCTCGAGGTGCTAAACTGACCACTAATGTTGATGGAAGAAATTACAGATATGTGGTACTAAACGAACAAACTGCTTTACTATCACCTAGTTCAACATTTGTGTTTGATAATGTTACTATTGTTGAAGGTACAAGAAAGAAACTCTTATATAGAGTAGATAACGATATTGAAAATCAAAAGTTCCAGCTGTCCGACGACGATGCTGATACATCTACACTTAGAGTTCTTATTCAGGCAAATGAATTAAGTACTTCATACGATAACTATACACAGTTTGAATCTCTATTGAATGTTGATTCTTCTAGTCGTGTATATTATATACAAGAAAATTCAAATGAGTTTTATGAGATATACTTTGGTGATGGAGTAACTGGTAAGAAACCAATTAATAATAATATCGTAACTCTAGATTATATCTTTACAAATGCAGGCGATTCGAATGGTGCTAATGTATTTACGAAGGTAGATAATATTGGCGGTTATAGTAATATTAGTATTTCAACTTTATCAAAAGCTGCAGGCGGTGTTGAAAAAGAAACAAACGAATCGATTCGTTTTAATGCTCCACTTACTTTTACTTCTCAGAATAGAGCAGTAACATCAGATGATTATAGAGCAATCATTAAGAAAGAATTTACAAACATTAATTCCATTTCTACCTGGGGTGGTGAAGATAACGATCCACCAGATTATGGTGCTGTATATATTTCTATTAAGCCAATCGTAAATGAAATATTAACTGCGGCTGAAAAGAATGAAATCATGAATACTATTCTAAAAGGTAAGAGTGTTGTATCGATTACTCCAGTGATTGTAGATCCTAATTATACGTATTTGGAAATCGATTGCTTCTTTAAATATAATCCCAACCTAACAGACAGAAGTTCAGTAGAGTTGCAAGCTGTTGTAAGAGATACAATTTCAGATTATAACTTTAACGAACTAAATAAATTTGACGGTGTGTTTAGACATTCGCAATTATTAAAAGCAATTGATAATGCAGATCCCTCTATTCAAAACAGTAGTGTAAGACCATATATGTTTATGACTATTACACCAAACTTAAACGGCAGTCAATTAGATAATAACTTTTCTTTAAATTTTACTTCTCCATTTTACGATACTGGTTCTGCTGAGAAGCACGTTATCAGTTCAACTAAGTTTAAGTACAATAATGAAGAATTATATTTTGGTGATATACCAATTGACGGTTCTACTAATAGACAAGTGATTGCATATAAGACAGTAAATTCTCAAAATATTACAGTGCTTAATGATTGCGGAATTGTTGATCCGTTAAAAGGTACAATCACATTAAATAAATTTACTCCTGATAGTGATTCGGATACAACTATTAGAATCACAGTTGTACCTAATTCTTTGGACCTAGCTCCTAAAAGAGATCAGTTAATTGCAATTGATCCATTAAGAGTTATTATTACTCCGAGCATAGATACAATATCAGTATCAGGTTCATCAGGAACAATTAATTATACAACGACCTCAAGGCTAAGATAAGATGGCTGGAACTCATAAATCTAATAATACTCTTTTTAGTTCTAACATATCCTCTCCTGGATATGTAGAATCTATTGCTTCGTCGAATACAAAGACGAAAGAAACTTTAAGAACTCAAGAGCTAATACCTTCAGAGATTTTAGAAAATTCTGGTGGTGTACAAGTATTATTAGATGCTTATTACAAATATATGAACTTACAAGAGTTTATATATCAAGAAACAGAAACATACGAAGATGTCATATTAGATAATAGAGCAGTCTTCAGAGTAAACGATCCACGAAATGAGAATGATCATTTCTTTACAGATGATGACGGAGCAAACTCTACATTAACTGTAAGAGATAGTAGCGGTAATATTACTGCTCTTAATCTAGGTGAATTAAATGTTTCTATTACTAATGGTAATAACCTTCCAGGATCTCTTGCCGATTCTACTTCAGATATCGGTAAGACATTTACAGTAACAGGTTTTCAAAATAACGAAAATACTAAAACAGCAACTCTTATTACCCCAGTAAAATATTGGGCCGGCCCTGGTGCATCCTACGCTCTTAATACAATTGAAGAGTCAATGGATATTGATAGCACAGCTGCAGTATACTTAGAACTAATTCAAAAAGAAATTGCAGCTGTTGTTCCGCGATCAATTCAAGTAAATAAAAGAAACCTATATAAAGCTATTGTAGACTATTATAAAATTCGTGGATCTGCAGATTCAATCGAAGTATTTTTTAGATTACTATTTGACGATGAAGTTGAAGTCGAGTATCCATGGGATGAAACACTTATACCGTCATCAGGTAATTGGGAAGTTAATGCTAGTCTTCCTAAAGGTGGTATATACTTAGATAAAAAAGGTTTCTTATCTGACACAATTAAAATTCAAGATAGTTTAAGATATCAAAAGTTTTCGTATCTTATTCGTACTGGTCAAAATTTAAGTTCATGGAATTTTTTCTATGAGCGTCTAGTACATCCGGCCGGGTTTAAATACTTTGCCGAAATTCTAATACAATTATTTGGTACACGTGATGAGCTTGGTGACGATCAGAAAATAGCTCGTGACCTCTACCATATTGGCGGACCTAATCACAATTTACCAACCGGCGAAAGCTTTACTGGATATGGAAGAACTAATAGGTTTACATTATCTTCAATGCCAGATTTACAACCAGGTGTTATCGGTATTGAGGATATTCCTTTACTAGTAAAACTTTTTGCTTCAAGCTTCTTGCCATTTACGGCTGCTAATATTCATTCATCTGCAAGATTGGCACTTACGGTTGATCAAAATTCTTCTAGTGGAACTTACGGTAAGATTACATCAGTTGAAATAGTTGAAGGTGGTTTTGGATATTCTACAGCTCCTACTGTTGTCGTGAATGGTGTTAATATTACAGGCCAATCAATTACACAAGCTTCTATTACAACCACATTAGACAGTCAAGGTAAAGTAATATCAGCGTCAATAACTAATGCTGGCGGAGGTTACTCATCGGCGTTTGCAAACACCGCAGCTAATCCAAATATATCTAAGCTTGCAAATTTAGTGGTCACACCTAATACAACTAGAACATATTCAACTCCACCAACAATAACGTTTACAGATCCTACATCTTTAGATGCAGATGGAAACTTAGCATCTACAAACGTTACAGCAACTGCTAAATATATATTGAAGCCTACCGGGGTGGACAAAATAGAAATGCAATCAGGCGGTTCTGGTTATAGTAGTGAACCTAATGTTTCAATAACTGGCGGTGGCGGAAGTGGAGCTACTGCGAGAGCTCGTATAGAAAATGGCCTAGTATCTTTTATTACAATAATAAATCCTGGAAGTGGTTATACAGAAGTTCCAACAATATCTATTGCTGGTAACGCAACAGCTGTTGCTCAATTAGTTCCTAGTGAAGTTGCATCAACTGTTATTACAAATCCTGGATTTGGTTATATCTTTGAGCCATTTATATATCTTGGTTCTAAAGCTAAAAACGAGAATAGAGTTAAAGAGGTTCAGCTCAAGAAACAAATAGAGCTTAATCATACTGACGTAGATCCAGAGTTTAATAAAGTTACAAATCCCGTTCAGACTAATCCTTCAGTAAGAGGAAGAACTTTATATAATGGTTCTCCTTTAAAGATAGGTGTTCTTACGTCTGGTCAAAATTGGACAATTACGCAATCAACTCCAGCAAGTGATAAAGCAATGGGTGGTTATAATGTAAATGTTATTCCAGCTGGATATAGAACTAAAATAGAAAACAACTACTACAATCAGAAAACAAATATATTAGAGTCTGGTATGTTGTACGATTTTAACGAAACTTTAGAAGTATTAGGCGATGTAGAATTGCAAAGTACTTCTATAAGTGATATAAATAAATATAACGTGAATTCTTTTATTCATAACAATTAATAGGAAATAAAAATGACGGCAATAGTAACTTCTAAATTCAGAACTTTGAATGCAGAAAATTTCAAAGAAGACATAGCGGCATCAGGTACAAGTGTATTTGTTGGTATTGGTAAAACCGACGTATGGTCTAACTCAACATCTGACACGACCGATGCAGCACCATTTACTCCGTATGATACCATTGATTCGTTGGTAGAAGCTCGGGAAAACTTATTCGCGATGAAGCTATTGAATGCTTCTGATGTATCGCACGTTGTACCAAGACACACTTGGACAACCGGTAATAGTTATGTCGCCTGGGATTCTGATGATGCAGATATCTTTGATAAAAAGTTTTATGTTATTACTTCTGAGTTTAAAGTTTACAAATGTATATATGCTCCAGGTAACGCATCTACTCAAGAACCAGCACAAACATTAACAGACCCTCAAGGTGAATCAGATAATTACATTTGGAAATATATGTATACGGTAGCCGTCGCCGATGCAGAAAAATTCCTTACAACAGCTTACATGCCTGTAAAAACTATTGATCTTTCTTTATATTCCGATGACGATGCAGCTGAAACTGCTTTATCAGAAGGTGACTATGCCCAGTATTTAAACCAAAAAGCTTCAACTAATGCAAGTAAAGTTGCGGGTATTGAAAGAATAGAAGTAACAGCTGGTGGTTCTGGCTATACTTCCAATCCAACGGTTATTATTACTGGTGCTGGAACTACAGCTGCTGCTACTGCAGCGAGAACTGGTACGGCTGTAACAAGTATAACTCTTACAGATAAAGGTAGAGATTATTCAACAGCTCATATTTTAATTTCTGGAGGCGGTGGTTCAGATGCTACTGCACGTGCAGTTATTTCTCCACAAGGTGGACACGGTACAGATCCTGTAAAAGAGCTAGGAGCTTTCTTTATCGCTGTTAACACTTTGTTGGATGGAACCGGTGGATCTGAAGAAGACCTTACAGTAGGAAATGATTTTAGACAAATCACCCTAATTAAAAATCCAACAAACACATCAGGCGGTGCGGTTTCAACAAGCGCAACTCGTAAAGCAACTCCTGGTATCAGCTTTGCTTCAACAACTGGTACATTCCAGGTTGACGAACTTATCACTCAAGGAACTGGTGCTAATAGAGTAGAAGCTTTCATTACCGAAATTACTAGTGCGGGTGTTTATTACTATAACCAAAATAATAAAACTGGATATGGAAACTTCTTGCATACGGCTGGAACGGTTACTGGTGCTACTTCAGGTGCAACTGGAACTCCAACATCTGCGGCTAATACATTCCACACTGCAGCAGATATTAATAAGCATTCTGGAGACATCGTCTTTCTTGAAAACAGAAATCCAATTGATAGGATCTCTTCACAGATCGAAGACATTAAAATTATTATAGAATTCTAATATAAATATTAGTAAATATAAAAGAGAGAACTTATGACTACAACCTCAATTAAAAAATATTCCGAGTCTCCGTATTACGATGACTTTGATGAAAGTAAAAATTATCATAGAATTTTATTTCGTCCAGGTTACGCAGTACAAGCAAGAGAGCTTACTCAATTACAAACTTCATTGCAGGCTCAAATAGATCGACATGGACAATATGCATTTAAAGATGGTTCACGAGTTGTAAATGGAGAAGTATCTCTTAATGTAGAATATGATTTTATAAAGCTACAATCAACATCTGATTTAAACTTATTTGAAAACACTGTTATCACTGGAACTAACGGAGTTAAAGCTACTGTGCTACAAGCAGTATCGGCCGTTGACGCTGCAAATCCGGATACATTATATATTAAATATATAAAATCCGATAGTACTAATGGTACTGTTGGCGTGTTTGCTGCAGGAGATAATTTTGCTTCTAATGCTTCAACGTCTAAAGCAGGACAAGTTAGGACAACGACTTCTGAGTCAGATCCGGCTGTAGGTAAAGGTTCTACTGTATCTATTTCAGAAGGTGTTTATTTTATATCTGGTTGTTTTACATATGTTCCAGCATCAACTCTTATACTTGACAAATATAGTAATAATCCTTCTTATATTATTGGATTACAGGTCAATGAAAATGTAATCTCTTCTGGAGATGATGGTTCATTAGTAGATAATGCTCAAGGCGTACCAAACACTTCGGCTCCTGGTGCTAATAGATATCAAATTACTACGACACTAATTAAGCAACCAATTGCAATTGCATCAAGAACCGTTAATAACTATATTTCTTTAATCACCGTTGATAACGGAGAAGTTAACGTAGATAAAACTGATAAAACCGAAGATACTGGTTTATCATTAAGACTTGCACAAAGAACACATGACGAATCTGGTGATTACGTTGTTAAGCCTTTTGAGCTAGAGATTTTAGAACACTTAGATACAACCACAAACTTTGGTAAGTATCTGGCAGGTGACGGAGGTGATGATGATAAAATCGCATTAGGCATCGAACCTTCCACCGCATATGTTCAAGGTTATAGGAACCAAAAAGTTGGAACAACATACGTAAACATTGATAAGCCAAGAGGCGACGATGCGGCAGGATTTCAGAATGAAGCTAACACTCAAATAAACTTTGGTAACTATATTAAGTGTAGTACTACCGGATTTAGAGGAGTTCCTGATTTAGAAGGCTTTTCAACCATTACTCTTAAAGATTCTGGGGCTTCGATTGGTACTGCAAGAGTTCGTGGTATGGAATTCAAAACCGACCATATAAGATTATATTTATTTGATATTGCTATTACAACAGCTGGAAAAACATTTAGCGATGTTGATAACGTTTCTGGAGCTAATAGTTTTGTTGCTACTCTTTCTGACGCAGGAACACGATTTAATGTTGGTACTAACACTGCGGTATTTAAATTGCCACAGTCAGCAATTAAATCATTATCTGGAACTAATCCTCTAGGTAATGCGTTTGGAGATACTACATATAAAATAAAAAGAATTTTTTCAGCAAGTACTAGTAGTACTGGAACATTAACATTTTCTACTTCTACTGGATTGTTTACAGATGATACAGATGTTATTATAGCACCAGCTGGACAAGATGTAAAAACAAATTTAAGTGCACACAAAGTCGATGGAACAGGAAATGGTACAACGTCAGTAGAGTTTACTAATGGGATTGGTATTGGTAATAATATTGCATGTAGTATAATTGCTACTATTAAAAAGACAATAGCACCAAAATCCAAAACAAATACAACTGATACAGTAACAATTAATGTTACTAACGGCAATACTGCATCTTACAATTTAGGATTAGCTGATGTTATTGAGATAGTTTCTATTGTAGATTCTGCAGGAACTAATATTACAAACGACTTTACATTAGATGACGGTCAACGTGATAATTTTTATGACGTAGCTAAAATTGTAAAGAATGGTGGTACAGCAGCTGTAGTGAATGGCAATATGGTAGTAACGTTGAAGTATTACGTTCATGGTGCAGGAGATTATTTCTGCGTTGATTCGTATCCTAGTGCTGATTACAAAAATATTCAATCATTCGCTGGAGCTACAGGAAATCTAGACTTAAGAGATTGCATAGACTTTAGACCAAGAAAAAATGATGCAGGCACAAGTTTTAGTTCTACCGGATCAAGCTTATCAGGTGCACCAAAAGTTGGTCATGCACTAACTGCTGATATTAGTTATTATCTTCCAAGGATCGATAAACTCGTAATTAAAAGAGATGGAGGATTCGAAGTTATTAAAGGTGTTCCATCAGAATACCCTCAACCGCCAGCAGATAAGAAAGATGCTTTGACATTATATCAATTAAAACTTAAGCCTTATGTATTTACTTTAAATGATATTATTCCAGTAATTCAAGATAATAAAAGATACACAATGAAAGATATTGGTAAGCTAGATAAGAGAATCAAGAATCTAGAATATTACACTTCTTTATCTTTACTAGAACAATCAGCAGCAGATGTTCATATGGTTGATGGTACTACTCCAAGATTTAAAAATGGTATCATTGTAGATTCATTTAAAGATCACTCAGTAATTGATTCTACACATAAAGAATGCAGTGAATCAATCGATAAGCAAAATGGATTACTAAGGCCAGAATGTCCTAGTAAAAATATAAATTTAATTACTGATCCAGCACAAAGCGGGTCTGCTATAGCCCAGAAAAGAGGTTCTAATTGGATACTCAACTTTACTGAAGTCGCGCATACAACACAGCCTTACGCTTCAGTTGCTATTAACGTAAACCCATATAATGTGTTTACATGGGACGGTAGAGTACATCTATCTCCGGCTTCTGATGAATGGAAAGAAACTGATGTTAGACCCGATGTTGTAATAGATGACAATGGACAATATGAACAGTTTGTTGCTAGAGCTGAAGAAGAAGGAATACTTGGCACCGTATGGAACGAGTGGCAAACAAACTGGACCGGAAGACAAGTAGAAACAGAGGTAGAGACAAGAAGCAGACGTGGTAATTGGTGGAACTTTACAGACGGTGGATTTAGATTCGGCGGTGGACGTGGAGGACGTGTTGGTACAACATCAATAGCAACTACTACAGTAACTTCTAATCAAGCAAGAACAGGATTAAGAACTGATGTTGCCTTTGACACTGTAACACGAGAAACTGGAAGTAGAATTGTTGAAGTTAACTTTGTTCCATTTATGAGATCAAGGAAAATTTACTTTAAAGCTTCTAGAATGAAGCCTAACACTAAAGTATACGCTTTCTTTAATGACGTTAACGTTACTGCATTTTGTAGAGAAGAAGCTTATCAAGAATGGTCTGATACAAGTACTGTTCTTAATTACGCGGGCGCAACATCACATCCAGAGGGAAGTTCTGGAGTATTAACTACAGATAATCAAGGTAAGGTTACTGGCACATTTATTATACCTAGAAATAATAGCACTAAATTTAAAACTGGTGTAAAAGAATTTAGATTGTCGGATTCTTCTACTGGCGATAGAGTTGCTGAAGATACTTCTGCGGAAACTCTATTCCATGCACAAGGTCTAATTGAATCGACTGAAAGAACTATTGTAAGTACTAAAGTTCCTAGATTAGAAACATCTAGATTAAGTGACTCTAGAGTAATCAGTGAAACATTTAGAAATGAAACTACTACTTGGGCAGATCCATTGGCTCAATCAATATTGATTGAAAAATCTGGCGGTCTATTTGTAACTTCTATTGATCTATTCTTTAAATCTAAATTTACAATTAAGAGTGGAGATGATACTGATATACCTGTATCTGTAAGCATCGTAGCTAATGAGAATGGCACACCCACACAGATTACTATTCCAGGAACTGAAGTTGATAAGTTTTCTGCAGACGTTAGCGTATCGGCTACAGCAAGTAATGCGACACGATTTACTTTTGACTATCCTGTTTACCTTATGCAAGACCAAGAATATTCAATTGTGATACAATCACAATGTGATGAGTATGAAGCTTGGGTCGCTGAAATGGGTGGCTTTGATGTAACAAATACTAATTACAGAATTAATAAGCAACCACACGGCGGTTCATTCTTTACTTCTCAAAACGCTTCAACTTGGACTCCAGATCAAAGTAAAGATCTTAAGTTTACTTTAAACAGAGCTGAGTTTGGTTCATCTCAGAAAGAATTATATTTAGTGAATGACGTTGTACCAGTTAAAAAATTAAAAGCAGATTGTTTAGAATCAACTAGTGGTTCTACTAGTATCACAGTAAGACATAAGAATCACGGATTGCATGGCGGATCATCTAAAGTTATTATTTCTGGAGCAGTCACATTTAATAACATTAATGCAAATGATATTAATGGCACTCATACTATTGGTAATGTCACTCATGACACTTACACAATTTCTGCCGGCAGCACGAACGCTAATGCTTCTGGTTCAGGTGGTGGATCTACAATAACCGCTACTGAAAATTACCATTATGATTTATGCAATTTAACTGCTGCGACTATGATTGTACCAGGAACTGATATAAGATTTTATTTAACTCCTTGTTCAGGAAAATCGATTAATGGTAGCGAAGTTGCTCACAGTATGCCAACTACGCCAATAGAAATTTTGCCGAACATGAATCAATTTTTCAATGTTCCACAAACTGTAGTTTCTTCAGTAAATGAATCTTTGATTACTGGTGCTGGTAAATCGTTTAAAATTAAATGTGTACTTACGAGTAACAGTACTCACTTAACTCCTGTACTAGACGCTGATACATTATCCGCAACTCTAGTACAAAACAGAGTCGGTGATAATGGAACTACTGCTGAAACAAATGCTTACGGTGGTTCGGAGCTTTGTAAATATATAACTAAGAAAATTGATTTGGCTGAAGAAGCAGATGTTATTGATGTTTATTTTGCTGCTAATATTCCAGCTGGTGGTAATATAGATTTATATTATAAAACCTTAGCAGCTGGTTCAGATGTTGACTTTAATTCATTAAACTGGATTCAAGCTTCACCCGCTGATGATTTACCGACTGATAACGGTGGTGTTTATAGCGAGGCTAAATATAGTATTGATCCGACTGGAAGTTTTGGTTCAATGGCCTTTAAAATAATTTTGAGATCTCAGAACTCATCTACACCTCCAACGATAAAAGACTTTAGAGCGATAGCTGCGACATAATGGAGAATAATATAAATGGCTAAGAAGAAAAAAGTTGAAAATAATCCTGACCTTATTAGGGATATGGCCAATCAAGCTATTATAAATACTAATACAGATGCTTACCTCATGAGGCGAGCTCAGATTAAAGCAACAGAACAAAAACGAAAACTTGATGAACAGCAAAGTCTTGATATAGATAACCTTAAAGATGACGTTGCTGAGATTAAGAAAATGTTACAGAAACTAATTGGTGGAAAATAATGGCTAACAAAGAAACTAGAATTTATAAATCAGATACACTAGAAACTCTTAGGCAAAAGTCTAACGAGATTTCACTGCATCTAGGTGATAACGAACAGCTTAATTCGTTAATGGCAGATAAGACTTACGTCTATAGTGCTGGAGCTGGTGATACATTATTTGCCGGTTCTGATACTTCAACCCCAGCTAAAACGGCTCGATTTGAAACAAGTCCTGTACATACCTTGGATAATACTGGAGGATATATTATCCTTGAAAGTGTTTCTTCTTTAGCAAGTAGTTATATTGCTGGAGCTATTATTTATCAAGGTACTTCTGGATCTGCTAGTTATTCAGCGACTATCGTTTCGGCTTCAACCGATAAAATTTTAGTTAGAGATTCTTCTGGAAACTTTAGTACTTCTACTGATTTAAAAGTTGGTGCTGCTTCACCTGATACAATAGCTCATGCAAAAATAGCTAGAATTGTAATTGAAGCAAATCCAGTTGGTATTGTAAGAGTGTACAAAAACGGAACAGAGCTAAGTCAGACTATGACAGCAAACGGTTTCCACGTAGCTGATATCAAAGCAACAATCACTCATACTGGATCTCCAACACTTACAAACTTTACAAGAGGAGTTACTGTTTATCAAGGTAGCTCAGAATCAACTCAAGCTGGCGTTGAAGCAAATGCTGATTGGTATGGTACTCTACACTCAGTTTCTGGTGGAGTTATTAGAGTAAAAACTTACAACGGAAACTTTATTACATCTGGTGCTGGTTCATCTATAAGAGCTTTAGGTTCTAGTAATACAATTACTACACACGGAAGTCTTACTGCAATAGATAACACTTACGGATCTTACATCGAATTAACAACACCTGCTGCAGGATCTGATCAAATTAAAGTTTTCTCATTAGATGTTGTTGCTGCAATTAACGAATTACAAGATGACATTGGTACGGTTGAGAGTTTAACAACTGCTGCTAATGATTTAGTTTTAGCAATTAATGAACACGATGCTGAACTTGGAACAATTACTGCTGGAGCAATGGGTACAGCTGCTTCAACTGTAAGTACTGCTATCAGAGAACATGAAGATCAGATCGGTAACGAAAGTATTAGCACGGTCGATGCTGGAGATTCTAATAACACAATTACTGGTGCGCTAAATCAATTACATGCTGAAGTAGGTGATGTTACTTCTAGTAACTTAGGAACATCTGCTTCGAACCTAACGGCGGCGGTAAGAGAACATGAAGATCAAATTGGTAATGATAATATCAACGCGATTTCTTCTACTAATAATACAATTAAAACTGCGCTAAATCAATTACATACTGAGATCGGTTCATCGTCTCTTGCAGATAATTTACCTAGTGATTTTACGTATAATGTAACTGATCATACTACTGCAACAAATACAATGTCTAGCTTTATTGGTGATACTTCTATTGCTAATATCGGAACAACAGATACTGTAACAGGTGCATTACAAAAATTACATGCTGAACTTGGTTCATCTTCGATTGTAGATAATTTGCCGACAGATATTACATATACAGTAACAGATCATACGACTGCGATTAACACAATGTCTGGTTTTATTGGTAGCACCTCTATTAATAATATAGGTTCTCCTGATACTCTCACTGGAGCATTACAATCTTTACATGGTGAAATCGGTAATATGGTATTTGGATCTTTAGGTCCTGTAGATACTGCTAATTCAACAACTCTAACCAGTGCAATAAATGTTATTGATGCTGAAATTGGAGATACTGATTTTAGTTTAGTAGGTACTGATATTACTACTGCTCTTCAAAATACTTACGATGATATTTATGTGACAGGAAATGTAACAGGTCTCAACACAACTGCTACTCATTTAGTTGGAGCGATCAACGAATTGGAACAAGATTTGTTTAATGCTGAAGGTGGAACTAAAAGAACTAGATCAAGTTTATTGACTTCAGATAAGACTTCTATCGTAGATGCAATTAACGAATTGCACACCGAGTTATATACTTCTGGTGTTTCGTTTACTGATCTATCGGCTACTAATTTTAAAGCGGGTATTAATGAACTAAGAGCAGAACTTGGTGACGTTACAGAAATTAATGACGCACCAGGCTATATTGCGACAACAGCTGTAACTGGTATCACAGAAATTCAAGGTGATATCGGAGATGTCGATGGTTTAACTTTAGACGCTGGCACAATTGTCGGAGCTCTTAATGAAATTGAAGCTATATTTGATGCTTCAACAAGAGAAATTTCTGCCGGTGCTAATCCTTTCACTATCACATCAAATTCGTTCCTGATAAATTCATCGGGCAACATTGTATTCGACAATGGAACAAATCACACTGTGTTGAAAAAAGACGGTGTTGAATATGCTAGATTTACAAAGAGCGGAACAGATTTTCAATTAAAAGCTGGACATTTAGGTGCTTTATTCTTAACAGCATCAGGTCAAAATGCAACTTTTGCTAATAACTTAACAGTAGACAATAATTTAGAAGTAGATGGTACTGCTGGAGTTGATGGTAACTTTAGAGTTGGAGTATCAGGCGGTAGCCACTTTACCGTAGCTGCTTCTACTGGAAATACTTCTGTAGGTGGTACACTTGGAGTAACAGGAAATACTTCTGTCGGAGGTACGCTTGGAGTAACAGGAGCTACAACTTTATCTTCAACATTAAATGTTACTGGAGCTACTGAATTAGATTCAACACTAGGTGTTGATGGAAACTTTAGAGTTGGCGCAGACAAGTTTAATGTGACAGCATCTTCTGGTAATACGCAAATTGATGGAACTCTTGAAGTTGATGGCGCTACTGGAATTGATGGTAACTTTAGAGTTGGCGCTGGAGATGAAAGTAAGTTTACTGTGACTGCTTCTAACGGTAATACTACAGTGTACGGAACACTTGGCGTAAGTCTACATACTTCGGTATCTAGTCTTTCAGCTTCTGGTAATACAAGCGTTGGTGGTACATTAGGTGTTACTGGAGCTACAACTTTAGCTTCAACATTAGGTGTTACCGGAGCTACTGAATTAGATTCAACACTAGGTGTTGATGGCAACTTAAGAGTTGGTAATAATAAGTTTAATGTAACAGCAACTTCTGGTAATACTCAAATTGATGGTACGTTAGATGTTGATGGAAACTTTGAAGTAGGAGCAACTAAGTTTAATGTTACTGCTTCTAGTGGTAACTTTGTTGCTAAAGGAACTGGTAGAGTCGATGGTCATACAGATCTTAATTCAACAGTAACTATTGATGGTATTACTACAATAACAAATACTACCCAATCAGCAGAAAACAGTGCAACAGACGGAGCATTAATTGTTGCGGGTGGTGCATCTATTGGTAAGAATTTGTATGTTGGTGGAAACTTACAAGTTGAAGGTACACAAACAGTTCTAAACACTGAGACTTTAACTGTTGAAGATACATTAGTTCTTGCTGGTAATAGCCTATCATCAGAACCATCAACGGGTGGTTTTGGTTTAGAAGTTGGTCCAATCACAAGTCCAAGTGGTGTTGCTAGTAACGTAACTGGTGCTCACAGTATTGTATATAACTATGCAACTGATCGATGGGAAGCTGATGGTTCGTTAATTCTTTCTACCGCCACACTCGCAACTCCTCAGGTTGAAGGTGTTGATTTTGGTCCATCTGATAACTTAACATTTAACGCAGGTGTTGGTCTAAGTGAGACTGTTACAAAAACAGGAGCTACAATCGTTACTCAGTATGTTAATACTGATAGAGGTTCTGTTGCGGCAGCTGCTCTTAATATATTCTCTAGCGCAGTTCCTTCATCAGGTACAACTGCAACAGCTGATAATAATAATGATGCGTTAAATCTTACACAAGGTACTGGTATTTCTACAGTAGGTAGTGGCGATAATGTTATTACTATTACTAATACTGATAGAGGTTCTGTTGCTGCTACAGCATTAAGAATGTTTAAAACTATTACTCTTGCAGATACACCAGACTCAACAAATGCTAATGTTGTGGCTGATAGCAACGCCGATACTCTTAACTTAAGAGGTCTAGATGCAATCACATTAACATCTAATGCAACCAATGATACGATTAGTATTGATCATAATAACTTTGGTACTGCTGGAACTTATGGACAAACAAGTACGCAAGACGGTAAGTATGTTAAATCGATTATTACTAATGATCAAGGTCACGTTACTGCAATAACAACTGGTGATTTTGATACAAGATACGAAGCATCAGATCCTACATGGGCATTATATAATAATGCAAGTAAAATTGACGATGTTGCAAATGGAGACATTGTTAAGTTTATTGGCGGTAATGCAATTGATCTAGTAAGTTCGCACGCTTCTGGAACTTCCACTTTACAGTTTAATCATGCTAACACATCGAGCGTTGGTAATCTTTCATCAAATAATAGTGGCGGTACGGTAATCCAAGATGTTGCTTTAACGTATGATACTTATGGTCATGTATTAACAAGTACTGTTGGAACTGTCAATTTAGACAACAGATATATTAGATCTTTCCAAGTTGAAGATGGAGATGGTACTGAAGTTACGATTAATCAGGCAAATGAATGGAAATTTGTAGAAGCAGCTGGAGATGGCGCGTCAATTAATATTAACTGGTCTGATACATCAAATGGTACTGATGGCGATCCTTACGATTTATCATTCTCTGTAACTAATACTGATAAAGGTTCTGTTGCTGTAGCACCGTTAAGAATATTTAAGAACGTTGTTTCAGATAGTGGAACAGCAGTTGCTGATAATACTGCAGATACACTTAGCATATTGGGTGGTACAAACATTAATACAGCGGTTGTTGGTGATGTTCTTACAATTAATAACGAATACACTTACACTCACCCAACATATAACGGTGATGATTTCAGTATCGATACCGGACCACTTACCGGTGCAACTGTAATTTCCGATTTAGATATTAATGTTACAACTGATACATTAGGACATGTCGTTGATGCTAATGGTGTAGTAGCAACAAGAAACTTAACACTTGGAGATTTAGGATTTTTAGGTTGGGACGTTGAAGTTAATGGATCACATGTCGCTAACATTGGTAATAATCATGATGTTGACTTTAAGAACGGTGCTCATACAACTGCACAATGGACAGCTTCAGGTAATAGAATCCAATGGAATCATAATACATTTACTTCAGGCGGAACATTCGTAGGTGGTGCTGATAACGGTATCGTAATTGAAGATTTCTATATTGATTCATATGGCCACATTAGAAGTGTTGGAACAAGAGATCTTGATAGCAGATACGATAATTATAACGAATGGAGACTTCAAGATAACGGCGATGGTACCAATTATGGTCATGTAGATTCTACTGAATATGTAAAATTTATTAACGGTACTAATACAACAACGGAGAGAGGTGGTACTGGTACTGTATCCGATCCGCATACAATCAAAGTTAACTTTGTAGATCCAGGCTACCTTCAATCTCAAAGATCTGCTACATTCGATGCAATACAAAACGGTGGCAGTAATAATAATCCATTCTTAAGAATGACTGATGCTGCTAACCATGATGTGAAAATCGTTGGTGGTACTAATGTTACTGTTACAAGAGATAGTAATCATCAAATTACTATTGCAGCCAATGACACTGATGTTGATGTAACTGATGCCAACCTAAGAGCAAGACTTGCTGGATTAAATCCTGCTCAAGGTGTTGTATATATTGGAGATGGCGGTAACGATCTAAATCTTCAAATCAGAGGTGATCTGACAGTTCAAGGTACTCAGACGATAATGAACACTGAGACAGTTACTACTCATGATAATAAGATTGAGCTTAACTCAAATGCTGCTTCTACTCCTACTGAAGATGCTGGTCTAATCGTTAATAGAGGATCATCAACGAACGCACAAATTTACTGGAGTGAAGCAAATGATAGATGGTATCACACTTATGGTGATGGCGGTACTGCATATGTAATTCCGCTTCCATCAGAAAGTATGAGTGGGTTTACTATGCACGATGGTGATGGTACACAAAGAACAATCGCTGATAGTAAAGAAATAAAATTCAAAGAAGGTACTACTTCTGCAATTAGAAGTGGTGATGATTATATTGAAATTAATTGGACTGACACATCTACTGGTTCAGATACCGATCCTTATGATTTAACATTTGCCCATAAACTTACTACTCGTAGTGATCCTGCAGTTGCTTCAACCACTCTTAGTCATTCCGGAAGTTTTTCTGCTGTTACCGGTGTAAGTACAAATGCTACCGGTCACCTTATTGCTGTTAATACTTCACAGTTTACTTTACCTGCAGGTGCTGTTCCAAATAATGGTTTACTAGATATTAATCCTGGCGCTTTAATCGACTTGACAATTACTGGTGGAGACTTTACTGCAGATAAATCTACTGAGACAGATATTACAATCAATGTCGATCTAACAGAGCTTACCGATATGGGTGATACTACTGCTATTGTTGGAACAACAGACTATATGCTATTACTTGATGGTGGTACAGCACAGCGCAAGAAGAAAATTAGCACAGTCACACTAAGTGACTTTAATAATGACCTAGGTTGGACATCAAATACTGGTGATATTACACAAGTTAATATTACAGCAGGTAACGGTTTAACAGGAAGTACAAATACTACATCTGGTAATCACGTACAAACTATTCACGTTGGTGCTGGTGCTCTTATTGATGTTCGAGCTGATCATGTTGATGTCGATCTAAACGAACTTACCGATATGGGCGATGCCACTGCAGTTGTTGGAACATCAGATTATTTACCAATTCTTGATAGTGGTGTACAGAAGAAAAAGAAAATTAGTACAATTACACTAAGTGATTTTAATAATGACCTTGGAAACTATGGTAATTGGACACAAAATATTGGTGATATTACAAGAGTTAATATTACAGCAGGTGTTGGTCTAAGTGGAAGTGTAAATACTGCTTCAGGTGATCACGTACAAACACTAGCAGTTGACTTATCTGAATTAACTGATATGACTCAAGATGTTGTGGGATCACAAGATGAACTTATCTTGCTTGATAACGGTGCTGACAGAAGAAAACTTATTAGTGAAATTAAGTTAAGTCAATTTAATAATGACGCAGGGTTTATAGACACTGATATTAGATTAACTGATGTGACAGCTATCACTGATAATACAACTGATATTAAATTGGTTCACACAATGTCAAATGGCGGTGCACACGACATTGTTATAGAAGCTGGAGACGGTATTACACTAACAGATAATGCTAATAATGATTACGCATTTGAAATCTCTGTTGATGAATCTGCTCTTGACTTTGATAAGTATACATCTTGGACGTTCAAGGAAGGTAACGGTGATGAGACTGGAGTTATTACTTCAGGAGATGAATTACACTTCGAGCAAGGGACCGGAATGCAGGTTGAAAAGACTGCAGACGATCAATTAACATTTACAAATACTGCTCCGCACGTTGGTACTAATATAACTGTCACACAAACAGTCTCTGCTGGCGATCTGGTAGAAATTAATTCAAGTACTGGTAATAATGGAGTTATGTTGACTGCATCTTCGTTATATGCTGGAGTAATGAGTAAGGCTGATAAAGTAAAACTCGATGCTATTGATCCGAGTGCTGATGTTAACCAAAATTCATATTTAACTATTAATGCATATAGAACACCAACCTCCAATCTAATTAGTGCTGGTAATGCTTATGGTCAAAGTACAACATGGGTTCCATCGAGTGCAACTTCTGTCAATGATAGTATATCATTTTTCTCCGGCCCTGGTATTGATATTAGAGGCGGTCATATAAGTTCTACTGCAACTAATGAAATTCAATGGGACTTAGATGCTGACCAAAGAAGCGTCATCAAGAAAATCGGTGTTATTGGCACTGGTAATATGTCAATTGATGCCAGCGGAACTGGATATATTTATTTTGATAGTCATAGTGGTCCTAGTAATACAACAGGAACACATGAAATTAGATTTTCTGCGAGTGGTCAAATTGATGCTGATGGAGATATTATTGCATTCTCATCAGCAACCTCGTCAGATAGAAAATTAAAAGAAAATATCCAAAAGGTTGAAGGAGCATTAGAATTAGTATCACAACTAGATGGAGTTACCTTTGACTGGAAAGATAAAGAAAGAGGTTCAGCTGCTGGTGTAATTGCTCAGAATGTAGAAGAAGTATTACCTTCAGCTGTTAAAGATGTAGATACTTTAAGCGAAGAAGGTGAGACACATAAGGTTGTAGATTATAACCAACTATCTGCATTGTTTATCGAAGCAATTAAAGAATTGAAAGAAGAAAATAAATTACTTAGAGCTGAGATTGAAAGTTTAAAAGATATAAATAACTAAAGGAAATGGAATAATAATGGCAATATATTCTAATTTAACGGTCGACCAAGGTACTACCTTCGGTGCCGAGATAGACGTTACAGATTCTAGTGGTGATCCATTAGATCTTGTTGGATATACTGTCGCAGGACAGTTAAGAAAAACTTATAGTTCTACAACATTTACACCCTTTGTTGCGTCTGTATATAGCGCCGTTGGAGGAGTAGTAAAAATAGAATTAAGCGCAGTAACTACAAATCTACTAAAAGCTGGTAGATATGTGTATGACGTAGAAATAACAAAAACTGTTACTTCAGAAGTTACAAGAATTATTGAAGGGCAAATAGAAGTTAGACCAGGAGTTACAAGGGTAAGCTAATGAGCATAAAAGCTAAAGTAAGAACCACTGGTAGATTGAAGGGTAATGCTAATCTACAACAAGAAATAGTTGCTACTACTATGAAAATTCAAGCTGGAGAATTAAGGCTTGGCGATTTGGCAGACGTTAATGCCTCTGGACAAAGCGATGGCGTCATGATGATATATGATGCAACAGCTGGAGAATATAAAGTTACAACTCAGATTGAAAATGAGAATCTGAATATAATAGGAGGCACATACTAGTGGCTAATTTAACAAGAATAAAGATATTAACTACGGGCGCCACCACCAGTGCACCTAGTAATATTAAAACAGGTGAACTTGCTTACTCATATGTGGCTGGAACACAATCCAATAATGGTGATAGGTTATATGTTGGTACAGGCGCAGAATCTGGCGGAGTTGCTTCTAGTGTAGACTTAATTGGTGGTAAGTACTTTACTGGATTATTGGACCACGTTCATGGAACTCTTACAGCATCTAGTGCTCTTATTACAGATTCAGCTAGTAAACTTGATAGACTAAATGTTGATAACTTAAGACTTGATCTTAATACATTATCTTCTACCAATACTAATGGCGATGTTATTGTTGATCCTAATGGTACTGGTAAAACTGTTCTTCATAACGTATATATTAATGGTACATCAGATTCATTAGCAGAATTCATCTATGATACAGTTGGTGGAGCAGTAACTGGTGGAACTGGTATTACAGTTGCAAACAGTGATGGGGCAGATACCTCAACAGTTTCTATTACTAACACTAGTGTTACAGCTGGTTCATATGGTTCTGCAACTCAGATTCCAACATTTACAGTTAATGCTCAAGGACAATTAATAGCTGCCGGTGTCGAGAACGTCGCGACCGCTTTAACAGTTGATGGCGATACTGGTACAGGCGATGTTGATCTTTTAACTGACGATCTAAGGATTGTTGGTACTGCAAATGAGATTGTTACAGTTTCTTCTAAATCTGGAACCGATGTTACAGTTACAGTAGGTTTACCTGATGATGTTACCATTGGAGATGCATTAACAGTAACTGGTGCTGCTTCAGTAGGTGGTAACTTCTCAGTAGATGGTAACGTTACTCTTGGTAATGCTACTTCAGATACAGTAAACACTTCTGGTAACTTAACAGTTGGCGGCGATCTTACTGTTAATGGTACTACAACTTCTGTAAATTCAACAGTCATCTCTCTTGATGATCCAGTTCTGGTACTCGCTGATAACAGTGGTACTACAGTAGATGGTGTCGATAGAGGTATTAGATTTAAGTATGGTGATGGAACTGCTACTAAAGAAGGATTCTTTGGTTTTGACCATCAGACAGAAAGATTTGTATTTACAAAGGATGAAGACTTTAGTGGCGGAGAAGATGCTTCTTCACCATGGCATGACGCACAATTTGGTGGTGTATATGCTGGAGATGTTACAGTTGGTATTAGTACTAATAATACTATTACAACTACTACTGGTAATCTAGTATTAGATTCTGCTGGTGGAACAATTGATATTAATGATAATGTTGATATTTCTGGTTCTCTCGTATTAGGTACAGATTTAGCAGTGGCTCATGGTGGTACTGGAATGAGTTCCTTTACTGGAAACGGAGTCTTTATTTCTAACTCCGGTGGTTCGGCATTAACATTCTTAACAGGTACTCAAGGCGACGTTATTCAGTTTAATTCATCAGGTAATCCAATATCTTCTAATATTATTGATGGTGGTACTTACTAATCTAGCTTTTCTCCTATTATAAATAGTATTATAACACATATATATGTGTATGTACATACATTTTTTTATTAATTTCTCTATATAGAGATTGATTACAGGAGAAGTCAAAATTGGCTAGAAAAACAGATATTAGGCTCAGACGTTCTAACACGGCTGGCGCCGTACCATCAGGTTCCAATCTAAACGAAGGCGAATTAGCTATTAATACAGCTGATGGAGCCTTGTACTTTCGAAAATCTGATTCAACAATTATTACAGCTCACGATAATACTATCATGCATATTGATAGTACTAATAATCGTGTTGGTATTGGTACAACTTCTCCTGATAAAACGTTAGACGTTTTAGGTGACATTAGATCTATAAATGGTAGTCAACAACACCAGCTAAGAGCTAACCAAATAATTTCTTATGGCGTTGATGCTATATTAAACGCGCAATCTGCCGGTGATGATGTTCTATTAAGAACACAATCAACTACTAGACTTATTGCTACTGCTGAAGGCAATATTGGTATTGGAACGGAGAATCCAAATACTCAACTTCATATAGAAAATGCAAGTCATGCTGTTGCAAAAATACAAGCTGGTGCAAATTCAAGTGCTTCTCTAAGATTAAGAAACGACGCGCAGGATTGGGATGTAAATTTACAGACAAACGATAAGTTTGCTATATACGACCACACATCGACAACACAGCCATTTACTATAATGCCTACTACAGGTAACGTTGGTATTAATAATATTACACCTTTACAAAAATTATCAGTAAATGGTGTTATAAACTCAGATTCTGATCAAGATTATTATGGTGCTTGGATGCAAGGTAATACTGCAACAGGTGGACGAAGTCAGATTGCAGTGGGTGAATGGTATAGTTCAGCTCTTTATATGAGAAAAAAGACCGGTGAAGGTCATACAGCTATTTACAATTATAACCAAGGGCATCCAATTGCGATTGCTGCAGGATCTGGTAATTATGGCGATACCGCTATTACAGGAACAAGTGGAAGAGTTGGTATAGGAACGCATATACCTAATAGTAAAGTAGATATAAGACAACCCGCAGATGGTATTATCCTAGAGCTAATAAACACTCTTGGTAATGCAGATGATACTGTAGATATAAAAATGGTTGCTGGTAATCCTTCTGCTGGTACTTATGGAACTATTTTAAGGCATGAAAGACGAGGTACGGGTGGCGGGGACTTTGCTATTCTTACAAATCCATTATTGGCCGGGACACCTGTAGAAAGATTTAGAATTACTAAGGATGGTTTTGTTGGTATTGGAACTTCGGCTCCTGCTGGTAATTTACATATTAAATCAATAGGTAATGTTGGAGATGCTAAGTTAATTATTGAAGCGGATGCAGATAATAACGTCGAATTCGATAACCCTAGAATTGAATTAAGACAAGATGGTAATTTAGTTTCTGGATCTTTATACCTAGAAGGTAATGCTGGCACGACTGCAACGAATACAATAGACAATGCATTAGTTCTTGATTCAAAAGGTGCTTTAAGCAACCAGGCAATTCAATTTGCGACTGGCGGCCGAGCGGCAGCTCAATCAGGTGGAGAATCAAATAGTAACGTTGCAATGACGATACTTGGATCAGGCTCTAGAAATGTTGGTATTGGAACAACTGCTCCAAGTGCTGCATTACATATTGCTAGTACAACTGCTAATGCTACAGGTATAGGCTTTCAAAATAGTAGCAGATATTATGCAATTGAAGTAGAAGGTGGTGGATTAAGAGTAAAAGACGTAAGTGCTGGTTTAGTAGAACGTTTTCGTATTGCATCTGATGGTAGAGTGGGAATAGGTACGAGTTCGCCAAGTACAAATCTTACTGTAGTTCAATCTGGTGTAATGCCAACTTCAGGTTTCTCAAATACTCAATGGGTAGGCGCTTTTGTAAATACAGCTACTACTACTTCTATTGCAAGAGTTGGAATATACTCTGGTAATAATACTGATGCTTTACTTAACTTTGGAGACGCCGACGATGCTGATATTGGTGGCTTAAGTTATAGTAATGCTGAAAACTCTTTAGCAATTAGAACAAATAACGCAGAACACATGCGTATTAAAGCTGATGGTAAAGTTGGTATCGGAACTACTACGCCAGCATTTAAGTTACATGTTGTACATACTACTACACCTGTTGCTAAATTCGAAGGATCTACCAATGCTTATATGGATTTTTCAGATGGTACAGTTCTTACAAGAATTCAAAATTCTGGTGGACTTTTTATAGGCACTCAAACTAACCATAATCTTAGTTTTAAAACTAATGGTTCTGTAAAAATGACGGTTAGAGCTAATGGTCATGTTGGTATAGGACAGTCGACTCCTAGAGATTTATTAGATATAGTGTCAAGTACTAGTGATGCGAGATTAATACTCGATGCGGCTGAAGGCTTTGACCCTGAATTAAAGTTTTTTGAAGCAGGCAGCGTAAAGTTTACTGTAGGGCACGATGCAGCTACCAGTAAATTTGTAATAGGTACTAGTAATGTAGATACACAAAAAAGATTTACTATTGATACATCTGGAGCAATTACCTTTAATGAGGCATACACATTTCCAACAACTATTGGTGCAGCAGGTCAAATTCTTAAAGTTCCAGCGACTGGCACAGCTCTTGTTTGGGGAGCAGATGCTGGTGGAGGTTCTGCAACTTTACTAACAGATAGCGACGGCGATACACTTATTCAAGTAGAAAAAAATACTGATGAGGATATAATTAGATTTGATACTGCTGGAACTCAGCGTATGGTTATCACAGATGCTGGTAGGATTGGCGTTAATACGCAATCGCCAGTTGCAATGCTTCATGTAAACGGAGGAATTGTTGCAGTAGGTGATGGAACAAATACTACATATTATGAAGAAGATAAAATTCATTCTTATGCTACTTCAGGATTTACTATTGATGGTAGAGAAGGTATTACATTAGAAACTACTAGCGATGATAAAGATATTACATTTAAAATTAATGATTCTGTAAATGGTCTTCAAACATATATGACCGTTGATGGGGGAGAAGGAAGAGTTATATTTAATAAGTGGACACGCCACGTTGATAATGCTAGAATCCTTATTGGTACTGGAGGAGATTTATCATTATATCACACTGGCGTTCATTCACATATTACTAATACTCAAGGTAGCTTATATATAAGCTCATCTAATACTGTTCAAATAGAAAATAGTTCTGGAAACGATATGATAACCGCTCAATCGGGTGGTGCAGTAACTCTTTTCCATAATGCGTTTTCTAAGTTAGCTACTAAATCCGATGGTGTAGATATTACAGGTGAATTACAATCTGATTCACTTGATGTTGATGGTAATGCTGATATATCAGGTAACTTAGTTGTTGGCGGTGATTTAACAGTTCAAGGTACAACTACAACTCTTAATACAGCAACACTTGATGTTGAAGATAAAAATATTACACTTAACTACGGAAGTGGAGATACATCAGGATCTGCTAATGGTGCAGGTATTACAATTCAGGATGCTGTAAATGGTACTACTGATGCTACTATTCTTTGGGACGCAACAAATGACGAATTTGATTTCTCTCATCCAATAAAAGTAGCTGGAAGTTTAGGTGTTACTAATATTGTAACAAATAAAGTTGTTAAATTTAATGGATCAATACTAGATGATTCTAATATTATCGATGATGGTTCCATTATTACATTAGGTAGTAATACCGTTATAAATGGAACTTCAAACTTAAATGGTGGTGTATCTGTCAATGTAGATTCTTCATCTACAAGTTTTGGAAATCACCAAGCAGCTTTAAGAATCGACAATACAAATACTACTGCAAATAATTGGGCATCTTTAGTATTTGATTCTAATAATGGATCTAGTGCTGAGGTTTCAGCACGATTTACTGACCATACAAATAATTATGCTGATCTCTATTTTGCAAATAGAGGTTCTGGTGGTTATACAACTAAAATGTTCATCAGTCAAGACGGCAGCGTTGGTGTTGGAACAACTTCGCCTTCAACAACATTACATGTTCAAAACACTTCAACTAATGCTGAGGTAATGCGCCTGACTACTACGGGCGATAACCCTGATAAACATATGTACTTTCAGAGTGATCATATCTTCTCTAGTGGACAGATGTATTTGGGTAGCGGGAGCCACAGAAACTTATATAGAGCTTTATATCATACTTTTCATTATGGCAGTAGTAATACAGAAGCAATGCGTGTTCATACAGACGGCAACGTTGGTATCGGAACAACTTCTCCTTCAGCCCCGCTTCATGTAGTAGGAGCAGATAGCGGAATAAAAATTTCTTCGGATGCAAGCGATCGTCCTCATCTTTCATTAGTAAATGGCACTACTGAAATGTTGAGGCTGTCTGCGAACAATCTCTATGGAGCAATAGGAGATTCTACAAATAGTCAACGCTACATGGTATTTAAAAGCGGCAACGTTGGTATCGGCACAACTTCGCCAACCAACCCTATGACAATAGATTTTGCTCCTACAGCTATAGGTAGTATAGGAATAGCTAATAATAGCTCTGCTTGGAATACTTCTTCAAGTCTTTTCCTTAAAGGTGCTTCTGGTAGTAATGGATTAGGTTTTGGAGTATCAGGTACAGCCAATGATAGGAAGTCTTGGATTCAATCAGGGCATCCAGACCAACAATATGCTAACTATGTTGGCACTCTTGCTATAAATCCTTTAGGCGGCAACGTTGGTATTGGAACGACTTCCCCAAGTACTAAACTTCATGTAAAAGGCGCTTCAATCGATGATGGAGCATTAGCATATATCGAAAACACTTATGCCTCTGGGGGAACGATGTATCCGGCCCTTAAGGCAATTAATACCTTATCTAACCACTCATACGGTGTAGTGGCAGAGTTTATAACTGCAGGGGCTACAGGCACAGACCGACCTTCTATTCTATTTAGTAATGGTCATACTAATCACAATTGGCAAGTAGGTCAAGGTGTCTATGGTGCAAACGATAATTTTGCTATAGGCTATAGATCGACACATCCAGGAAGTGGAGGTGGCTGGTCAACTTCCAGATTAACGATAACTACTAGTGGTAATGTTGGTATTGGAACTAATTCACCGTCAAAACCATTAGACGTTCAATTTAGTGGTGATTCAGGAGTAAGGATAGAATCAACTGATAACCATGCCTCGTTATATATTGATGCCCATAGTGCTTATGGTTCATATTTAAGATTTAGTCAAGCCGGTTCTAATAAGTATTGGATTAATGTTGATACTAATGGAAGTATGTTATTTAGACCTGCGGCTACTGGAACTGAAGGTAACATAATTACATTTAATTCCTCTGGGCGGGTTGGAATTGGTAAAACTACTGTTAAAGCAAAACTACAGGTTGAAGAATATGGCATTGATACAACAACTTCATCTACTGCAGCAACGACTCAAGTGGCGATTCATACATTCCCGATTGCCGACTTTAGAAGTGCTAGGTTTACAATTCAGATTACTAATAGTACAGATAGTACTTATCACTCAACAGAGATATTAGCAATACATGATGGTACTACCGCAAACATTACAGAGTTTGGTGAAGTTCATACAGGATCTTCTGTAGAAGCTACATTTGATGCTGACGTAAGTAGCGGTAACTTTAGATTATTGGCTACTCCAACCTCAACAAATAGTATGGCGTTTAAAGTTGTTTGTCATAGTTTGACAGTATAATACGTATAAATAGAATTATAAATCAGTTAGTTGTGGATAACTACAACTATAACCGTGGACAGTGAAACGGAGAACACATGGCAACAGATCACAACTTTAGAATAAAGAACGGCCTAGAAGTAGGCGGTCAATTAATAGTCAATTCATCAGGGCAACTTGTCGTTGCTGACGTCGCTAGTAACCTGGACTTTGCAGATAATATTAAGGCGAGGTTTGGTAATGGGGCTGACCTTAGAATATGGCATGATGGTACTGATTCACATATACAAAATACTCAGAATAATGGTGTATTGCGAATTAGAAGTCAAGAGACTTATTTTGTAAATTCAGATAATAACGAAACTCAAGCTAGATTTATAGAAAATGGAGCAGTAACTCTTTATCACAATAATGCTCCTAAGTTTGAAACTACTTCTAACGGCGTAAATGTTGTAGGAAATATTCTCGATATTGGTGGTGCCAATCCCTATATTAGAGGTACTCATGCGAGTGCTATGAGGATTAAACATACCTCTGGTCAAACAATGTATATTAGACCAGACGAATCTGGCGCAGTATCTTTCTTTGAAGGCAGCACTGGTGGTTCAGTCTACTTAATGACTCAAAGTCCTACTGTTAATGATACAACAAACAATTCATCACCACTATATTTCCAAACAAGATCAAAAAAGGCTGATGGAACATCACAAAGTAAATCGGGCCAAATAAGACACATAACGACTGGCATTTCGACAAATCATACAGAACTTCTATTTAGTGGCGCTACACATTATAGAATGGACGCAGGTCTATTTGTTGGTTCAACATCAGGCGCTCATGTATACTTAGGCGATAGTGGTGGCATAGAAATTGCACGGACTGCAGGAGCCGCAGATCCATATATTGATTTTAAAGATAGCGCATCTGATGACTACGACGTCAGACTTCAGATGGATGATAATAAGTTTATTATTAAAACTGGTGGCGCTGGTAATATTGTAACTGCAGCAACTTTTGATAATAATGGTAGATTATATCTAGATGGCCAAACAAGTTCTTATTTAGATTATAATAGCACTTACTTAAGACACTCTACTCCCTATGGTTATATTGAAATGGGACCAGGTAATGCAGCTCATGCGCATTTAATGACTGATAGACCTAACTTCTATTTTAATAAAGAGATTCAAGTTGATACTGGTATTATTGGTTCTCACAATGAAGATTTAACTCTAAGAAGAGCACAAACTTCTACTACAGGACAATTAATATTACAAAGAGGTAAATTTATTGGTACAAGCCAATCAGCGTCTGATCTATTAAACAGCTCAATGATTATTGGCGGTTTTACTGCGAATTCTGGTTTTGAAGAAGCTAGTAACCACTTTTATATTCCAGGCTTATCACCGAACAATTTAGCTGGAGCTGATAGACGACTAACTGTAACTATTACTAAGAATGGAAGCGCTTACACTCCTAGTAGCATTGGAAACATGTTTACCTCGACAGGCTCATTTGCTAGTTTTAGTCATGCTGCAGGAACTACAGATACTATTGTAATTACAATTACCGGTGGGCAACTTAGTTATGCGCAATATTATGGTGTTCAATTTGGACATCCATCTTTTAGAGCTAAAAGTATTGAGATTGAGCATTCAACTGATTCGGGAGCAAATTGGACTTCTATCTACGATGTGGCTGATTTTCCGTACTCTACAGTTAATCATTATCACGGCGGTAGTGGTACTTCTACTAACGCAATAAGATATACATTTACTGATTTTGCTAGTACTGGTATGAGAATTAATCAGTTGTTTGCTTATGATTATTCAGAAAGTATAACGCACAACTTAGAAAGTTATGTTGATTCAACTATTAGAGCTAATTATCGTTGGAATGATGGTTATAAGGCTAAGTTTGGATCTAGTGATGATTTACAGATTTATCATAGTGGCACACACAGTTTTATACAAGATACTGGAGTAGGAAGTTTATATTTAGATACAAGTGGTCTTATAGTTAGAAATCCTAGTAATAACGCTAATGTAATAATAGCTACTCCAACTGATGTACAACTATTTGCTGGAGGTGGTACTGCAAAACTTCAAACTGCATCATGGGGTGTTTTAGTTAATGGAATCTTAAACGCTGATGGTCTTCATATTGGTGCTGGCGCGTCTGATTTAATTTCTGTTCGTAATGATTCGACCACTACTCAAATCGCGACTTATCGAAATGAACTGGGTGGATTCATAACTAGAACATATGGCGATCATGGCAATGATGGTACGCTTGTAGAATATCAAGAAAGAGTTGGTGCTGATGGCAATTACGTGTCGATTGGTACTCATGGAGCTCATGCTTTACAAATTAGAACTGGTAATTCAAATCGATTAGATATTTCAAGTACAGGTAATGTTGAAGTTCAAGGTACAGGCAACTTAATTGCTCCTACTATTAGACTTACAAATGATGCTACTAACACTGCGGCGCATAGAGTTTCTGTCTATGATAATGGTACAACATCTTATGGTATGATGTTATGGAATGATAATGGCACCAGCGGTGATTGGGCCACAATGATTTATGGTCCTGCTCAAACAGGTAGAAAAATATCATTCGGTAAAATTAATAATACTACTAGTTTTACTAATCATTCTCACGTTGACGAAATAGCATACTTTGATTTAGACAATCAAAATCTTTATTTAACAGACGGTACATTATTTGCTAATGGTGCTAGTGATGGCGTTGTTGCAAGAAAAGGTACATTTGGTCCATCGATAACTGCTTTGCATGGAACTTATGATTTATATAACAATGGAACAACTTATTTAAATGGGGCAACAATAGTCGATGCTCCTTTAACTGTATCAGATGCGTCTTCTGGTATAAAGGTAGATTCATCTGGCCATGCTAGTATACGTATGGATAGAGGTGGAGTAAGCAGCCATAATAATCTTTTATACTATACAAATGGTTCATTAGATTGGAGAATTTGGCAGTCTAATGCAACTCATTTAAGAATTAGAGATGAAGGTGATTATCCTTCTAATATGATGTCATTTCAATCTGCAACTGCAAATGGTAATAGTAAGGTTGGTATTCATACTGATAGTCCTGAATTTCCAGTTCATATTCAAGGAAGCGTTGATGGTGATTTTAATGTAGGAATATTTAATACAAAATCTTATGGAACAGGAACAGGTACTAATGAAACTGCGACATTATCTTTAGGTATAAAAGAGGCTAGTACTACCGCGGCCTCAAGAATATTTGGTCAAATACGAGTAGCAACTCTTGCTGAATCAAGTTCTGGTACTGGTAAAATGACATTTCATGTTAGAGATGGTGGCACTGTAACAGAAAGAGCTACATTATCTGCAGCTGGTAATTTAAATATTGATGGTGGTCTTTATACAAGCCATATTAATACTGGACAAGGTAATACCGAAGTTCACTTAATGAATCAGAATTTAAGAACTACTGATTCACCTACCTTTGCGACATTAAATGTTACCGGTGATTTAAATATTACAGGTGATATTAATACTGTATCAGTAACAGATTTAGATGTTCAAGATAAAACAATTACTGTATCTGCTGGTGCTGCTTCAAGTTCTGCTGCGGATGAATCAGGACTGATCATTGGTGGAGCAGGATCTAAAATTCTTTGGGATCATGCTGAAGATAAATTTCAATTCTCACATGGTATTAACTTTGATAGAGATACTTATTCAGAGACTAATCAAAACCTAGGAGTTTATTGGTCAGCATGGGATAAAGAATCAGGTGGAGATAAATCAGACAAGGCTTATATTAGGCATACTGAAGCTGTTGGTGGCCACTCAAATTCTGTATTAGAACTTAAATCTGGTAATGATTCAGGAGATGGTATTGCGTTTACTACACATGCGAGTTCTACATTAAAACATAATAGTAGCAATATTCTTACTGCAGCAAACTTTACTAGTAATATTACAAACCTATTAACTACTACGACGACTTTTGGTGGTGATGTAGATGGAACATATAATAGTTTAGTCATTGATGTACCCACACAAACTTCGGCACCTACTGCTTCTACTGGAAGATTATGGTGGGATTCTACTTCAGGTAATTTAAAAATCTACAATGGTTCTGTTTGGGTAACAGCATCAGCAATTCCTGATGTATCAACTAAATATGATAAGACCGGTGGGGCAATTAGTGGATCAGTAAGTATTACTTCGACATTAGCGGTAAGTGGTACTATCACAGGTTCATCAACTGTTCAAGGCGCGACAATTGTTAAAACTGGTGGTACATCGTCTCAATTCTTAAAAGCCGATGGTTCAGTTGATTCAAGTACATACCTAACGGGTAACCAAACAATAACGCTAACTGGCGATGCTTCTGGTTCTGGTACTACAACAATTCCTGTAGTAGTAGCTAACGATTCGCATAACCACTCATCTTCATCTGGTAACTTTAGTGTTGGTGGAACTTTATTTGTACCACAAAAAATAGAACATACTAGTGATTCAAACACATATATGGAGTTTGATAGTGGCGATCAGTGGAGAGTTGTTACTGGTGGCGTTGAAAGGATACGAGTTATTGGAGGCGCTGTTGGTATTGGTGATATCGATCCGACTGATGGAGATTTAACTCTTAACACGCCTCAACTTCATGTAAAAGGTCCAAATACATCTAGTGCGTTTAACTTAGTTGCTAGGTTCCAGGGCGGTACTGATTCTGATAATACTGGTGGTGCAATATTAATTAACCATTCTAATGATCGTGGTTTATTAATTGAAGGTGGTCGAAGCAGTTCTGATAGAGGCGTTGGTTATATTGGTCTACTAAACTCAGGTGCAGATCATACACGTATTATGGGCTTCTATCAAGATGGAACAACATATACTGCAGGTATTAATATTGATCCAGGCACATATCCACATACCGATTTACAGGTAGGTAATCCTGAAACCGCATCGACAGGTATTACAATTGCGTCACGATACGATCAAAGTGCTGCTAAATTAACATTTAGAACTGGCCATCCAGGTAATACTAGTATATGGAATACATCGCAAATTACTTCTACAGATGATGGAAACTACAATGGTAGACTAGAGTTTAGAACATCAACATCGGGTCAAGCAGCGCCTTCAACCAAAATGTTTATCAGGGCAAATGGTAGAGTGGGTATTGGTAGTGGTGTGTTTACACCTGATACTACGTTACACGTTAATGGTACTTTTAAGGTAAATCAAGGATCTGATTATCTTGGCATGCAAACTACAACTGTTAATTCAGGAAATTTATGGGCTAATTGGATTAATGGTACTGAATCTAATTTTAGAATGTCATTATATAATAACGGCACCGGAAATGGTTCTAGTCAATATGCATTTAAATTTGGATTACATTATGGTACTACATCTAATGCTAACATTAAGTTCTACAGAGGTGGAGCAAGTACAGGTGGATTCTTAACATTTACGACAGATACCGATACCGAAAGAATGAGAATTACTACAGCCGGTGATATTGGTATTAACATGTCTACACCAGAATCAGTATTGCATATACTTGATCCGGGTGCGGCTGATGGCCAAATCACTCTTAGTGGAATGTATAATAGCGCAGAACATAATGCTGGTAGGTTATATTTTAAACATGACGCTGGCTGGACAACAGAGCTTAGATTAGGAACAGCGAGTAACCATTCTGCAAGTTATAGGGATGAATTAACTATTAAAGCCGGAAAGGTTGGTATTAGTAATACATCACCAGATGCTCAATTACACGTAAAATCTACTGGAGCTTCATATTCAAGTGGTTCAGTTGCTGCAATATTTGAAGATACTACTGCAAGAGCAACTGTGAGAATAAGATCGACTACTGATGACCCAGCTGAGCTATTCTTTGATAGCAACGGTGCTATGCGTTGGGATTTTTCAACTCGAGGAAGTAGTCAGGGCTATAGATTAGATTTATATGGACAGGGTGCGACGCCATCGTATACTAACGTTACAGGACCTTATGTAACAGTGTTACAAAATGGCAATTTTGGTATTAACGACTCTAATCCAGGCAACAAATTAGAAGTTAATGAGGCTGCTAATTATAAGGGTATTCATGTAAGAGGTAGTAACGCTCCTCAAATAACATTTGGTAGAGGTACTAATAGTGCTGCTGAATGGAAAGCTGGTATTGCTGGTTCTAATGGCGCAAGCTTTTCAATATCCACGGGTACTGGTAATCAGGACAGACTTCACATAGAATCAAATGGTGAGACTGGTATAGGAACAAGTTCGCCAGACGCTTTACTTGAAGTTAATGGTTCATTTAAAGCAAAAACAGTTATGCTTAATGGAGCTCAAAACTTTGACAACTTAGCTAAATCTGGTTTTTATAACATATATAATGGAACGGCTACTGGTAATACTAATGCGCCATTTACATATGGTAGTATGTTGGTTGTTGGTAATGACAAAGCCGGTGCTGGTTTTACAATGCAGCTTGCGCATGAGAGAACTGGTGCCGGCACATTTATTAGAGGAATGAACGATTCTGGTTCTACATGGTATTCATGGCAAAGAATCTTTCAGGACAACTATCATCCAAATGCTGACAAATGGACAACCGCTAGAAGTCATACAGTAACACTAAATGGAGCAATTACAGGAACAGCAACTCAAAGCGTTGATGGTACTGGAAATAGGACATGGACAATATCAACAGCTTATAATGGAGCTTATTCTGAAACAGATACATTAGCTAGTGTCACGGGTCGAGGCGCGACTACTTCAACGCAATCGTCGTTTAATAGTGGTATTATAACTCAAGCTAATGGTATAAGATTATCAAGAACTCACGCTAATTCATCGATATGGTTTAATGGAGCTTCAGCGACAGACGCGAATCACGTTCTTTGGAACGCAGCATATGGAACTACTCCAACATCGAGACCAGGAACAAGTGGCGCTTTCGATGGAATAATGTGGAATACTTATAGAGGAATAAAACTTAGAGGCGGCTTATCTGGAGCATATAACTTAATAGTGGCTTCGAATAGTAATGGCAATAATAATGATCACACAGTAAAACTTTATGCTTCTAATGTAAAACGATTTGAGACTACTACCACTGGTGCAGCAATAGAAAGCACATTATTACTTGGCAGTTTTTCAGACGCTTCAAAACAAGGTAAATTAATACTTGGTGGAAATGTAACCAATAAACAAGCTGAGATCAAATGCACAAATGGTAATCTACACCTAGATTCCGAAATTAATTCAGCTACATATCTTAACTATTATGAAGGTGCTGCTGGTGTTGCTTTTGGTAATGGAGCTTCAGGCGTCGCTGCTTGGATGGGTCCAGATGGAGACTTGTGGAAAGGCTCCAGCGACAACAATGGCTCTAGATATTTTAATGATGCTTATCATCCTAATGCTGACAAATGGACAACACCAAGAACATTGTCATTAAGTGGAGATGCTTCAGGTTCAGTATCATGGGATGGTTCTGCTAATGTAACACTATCAGTTGCTATTAGTAATGACTCGCATAATCATAATCATAGCGATGGTGGATTTACAGTAAATGGAGATTTAAATGCACAGCGAGTATTAGTTGATGGCAAAGTAGTATTAGACCTACCAAGTAGCTCTACAGAACGTGGCCCATGGAATCCTATTATTACATCAATGAGAAATAGTGGTAGAAGACTATATCCTGATGAAGATTTTAGAGATGGAACTAATACTGTTGGAGTTTATAATAATACAGCCGGTGGTGCAGTAACTGTTACGCGTGAACTTGCATCAGTAAGTTCTGGTGGCACAGCTCCTAATAGTTCTGGGTATGTCTTGAAAGTTAATCATAATGGTGGCTCATCTTCTCCTGGTTTTGGTGGTTTTATTCAAACAATACCTTCAGAAGATAACCATACATTTGTACAAATTTTTCAAGCTAAATTACCAACAAGTAAAAGTTTCGTAATTGCAGAAAATGCTCAGGGATCAAATAACACGTCGTATTGGTTATCAAGTACTGCGGGTACTGGCAAATGGGAATGGTATGCTAGAGTATCTCACTGTGGTGATAGTGGAAGTTTCGGTGGTGGCGGTCATGTATATACTAGTGGGGGAAGTGGAAACTTTAGTTACCATATAGCAAACTGTACTGTTATTGATGTTACTGAACCAGTTCATGGTGAGATAAGTGTATTTGGTAATATTCATTTAGAAGGCGATCCAACAACTTCTAATCAATCTAGAACTATTGATTTTACGGGCTTTGATAAAGAAGGTGTTACAGACTTTTCTGATAGAGCATATATTAGGCACACAACTAACACTGGAGGACACTCGGGCGCGGTATTAGTAATTTCTTCTCAGAATGATAATAACGATGGTATTGCATTTGCGACAGGTAGTGGTTCTTCTTTAAAACACAATAGCAGTAATATTCTTACAGCATCAAACTTTAGTTCTAATATTACAACTATTGCGAATGCAACAAACGCAACAAATGCAGATACTGTTGATAGTTTGCATGCAGCATCATTTTTAAGAAGCGACGCTAATGATACTGCAACTGGTGATGTATCATTCAATGGTCAATTATATTTTAATTCAGACTCTACAGGTAACTATACAGAAGGCGCAAGACTAAATCGCTCGACTTCAGGCTGGGGTGGAGCGACATTTGGAGGCGTTCGTAACTCTGTAAATGGAATAACTGAAGCATGGTGGGTTGCAAGAAATCCAAGTAAAAACTTAGTTCTCGCGTATGGTACTAGTGCTGACAGCGGTGGCCTTAGCCTTCCCCACAACACAACCGCGCTAAAATATAAAAACCAGCAAATATTTAGAGATGACTATCATCCAAATGCAGATACATGGACAACAGCAAGAACTGATACTGTAACATTAACAGGTGACGCTACTGGTACTGCAAGTGCAAGTGTAAATGGTAGTGGAAGCTGGACAAACAGCGTTGCAGTTACTGTTAACAATATTGATGGCCAAGCGTTTATTAATACTCGGTCAAATTCTGCGCAGAATGTAGAAGCTGTTAATGGTAATGGTATTTTCTATTACAGTTCAGGTACTTCTAACTTTAGTGGAAACGCAACAGATGGTGCTGGATATGCACAAGCGTATGATAGCTCATGGCGACATACTATTAATGGCGATTATAGATCTGGCGCAATTGCTGTTAAGAGTAAAAATTCTGGGGTATGGCAAGAAACAAAACGTATTCCAATGATTTTCACTGGAAGTACTACTCCAACGATTACTACTCATGCAGATAATTGTGAACTTTGGTTTGATACTTCGGTAGGTAAGCTAAAGTTCTATCACAACGATGGTACTACAGCAGCATGGGTTGATGCAGTTGCTGTACCAAGTATCTCTAACTTATACAGTAAGGGTGGTGGTACAATTAGTGGCTCTGTAAGTATATTAAACACTCTAAACGTTGTTGGTATTACTGAATTAGATAATGAACTATTTGTTGATAAAATTGCCGGTGCTAATGGAACATCTAATCAAATAGCTCGATTTTCAAATATAGCTTCAGGCGCAACCTCAGGATATATTTACTTAGGAGCCTCATCTGGTACAGATTGGAAAGTTGGTAAAAACGTAGCAGGTACTTCAGGTAGTAGTCAATTTGATATTGCTACTCATACCAATGCATTAGCGTTATCAGTGAATACTAGTAGAGGTATTATAGTTCATACTGGTGCTGTTCATAGTAATAATGCATTTGCATTCTTAACTTTAGCCAGTGGCGCACAAGACATACGTACAAAGTCGGTATTTGCAGGAACGTCATATGGTGATACACCGCCTGCAGGTTCATTTAATGCGACAAATACTTATGAACAAAATGGCACTACTGTAATAGATGCTAGTAAGAACCTTCAAAATATTGCTGCTATAAACTTATCAGGCCAAGTAAACTTTAATGGTACAACATATAAGATTAATCCTTATGAGCAGTCTAATTACAGAGGTGGCACAACTAGTTCTCAATCCGCTAGAAGAGGCTTAAACTTCTATCATTCGGCCGGTCCACAAATGACATTGTGGTATCATGCTTCTGGAACTGGTGTTGGTAATATGAAAATATTCAGTAATAACAGTGGCCAAGGCGATGTCTTCCAATTTACTCCTACTGGTGCTTTTCATGCTAAAGGAGATATTACTGCTTATTCAACTACAACAACTTCAGATGCTAGGTTAAAAGAAAATGTAAGAGACTTAGAAGGATCACTAGATAAAACTCTCAAATTAAGAGGTGTAAAGTTTGATTGGATTGATGAAAGTAAGTCGAAAGACAATTTAGGATTTATTGCTCAAGAAGTAGAAGAAGTAATACCCGAGGTTGTAAAAGATATTACAAATATCGATGGGGAAGAACACAAAGTAGTAAATTATCAAGCAGTTGTTCCAGTACTAGTAGAAGCTATAAAGGAACAACAAAATCTTATAAATAAATTAGAAGCTAGATTAAACGAGCTAGAAAAAAGTATGGAGAAGAAATAATGGCAATTACAAAAACAAATCAAATAATTTCAATTTCGATTTATCCGGCCCCGATGCCTGATAGCGATGATACGGACAATATGGCGCATCCATCAATGTCAATTCAGATGATTGATATATATGCTGATAGTGTCACTGGAGAATCTGATGAAGTGGCTAAGACTATAGGTCTTGGTAAATTTACAGATGGAGAAGACACTGATGTATCTAATTATGATCAGCTAATACGAGATATAGCAGCAACAATCTGGTCATAATAGGAGTTTAATATGCAATTTCCAACAAGCCCATCAGCAGGAGATCAATTTCTTGCAGAACAAGGAAGATTATATCAATACAGCGCGAACGGTTGGTCAATTAAAAATGATCTAGGTGGAAATCCATTTTTATACCGCACAATTATTACTCGTGGTTATGTTTCGTGTGGCTATAAATCCGGCAGCCCTTGGAGAAATATTAACAGATGCGTGCACGCAACAGATACAACTACAAACTTAGGTGATCTATGGTCAAACACTTGTTCATATAAAGATGGAAGTTTTAGTGATTATCATCATTATATGTATGGTATGACTGGCACACATTCGGGAGTTGGGACATACACTGGTAAATTTGATATGTCGACAGAAACCGAAATGACGCATACAACTGCTCAAAACCTAATAACTGCTAGGCAAGATATGGATATTTTGCAAAACCCAGGTTGGACTATTGCATATATATGTGGAGGCACTACTGGAACTAACACAGATAAGCACAATATGGTAACTGGAACAATGTATACAACAGGATCTCCTGCTACTGTTGCGGGTGGCACTGTAAAAGGAGTAGGTGTTTTATTTGGACAATATAAAGGATGGGTAAGTCAAGGAACTACTAGTTCAGAGTGTGGCTCTTTAGATTGGACAACCGAAACGTTTAGTAGCGGTGGTATATCATGGGCAACTGATGGTCAACCAAAAGGATTGAGTTCTAAACATGGTCATGGTTATGGCGCAACAGGAACGTATGGTGGATCTTCGACTTATTTAAAATTTAATGACGCAACTGGAGCTACTATTGGATCTGGCGTTACTAGACCTCAGGCTGCCGGTGAAGAAAATCAAAACCTAGGACAAAATAGTGGTTATACTCTTGGACTTTATAATGGTTCTGCCCAGACAAATGCTAGTACTAAACTTTCATATTTGACAGATACAATTGTTAGCTTAGGTGCTACCGCTCAACCCAAAGGGCATGATGGTATGTCTTCTGGTGGTTGCGGAAGCGCCAGCGCTCTGGTAGTTGGAGGTAATTAATGGCTCTTAGCTTTCCGGCATCACCCACTACTGGTGATATTTTTACAGCGCAAAATGGATTTCCTTACGTGTATGATGGAGATTCATGGACTACTTTAGGCAGCGCTTTAGATACTAATCCATTTAGTACACCTTTAGGCTTATTTAAATATCGTTCAATTTATACTAGAGGTTATACAACTGGTGGTTATAAAAGCAGTAGCCCTTGGAGAAACACAAATAGAACAGTGCACTCTACTGATACTACAACAAATCTTGGAGATACAATAGGAACTCCATGTGCTTATAGTATGGGTGCTTATAGCGATAAACACCAATGGGTATATCAATGTTCTACTTCGTTTCCTGGAACTGGTGTTAGAACTGAGTGTGTAGATATGGCCACTGAATCTGCAAGAACTCATAATACTGATTGGGATACTAGTTCTGCATATTCTGGCTATGGAGATATTGGTACTGTTCTTAGTCCAGGATTGACCTTTGCATATTTAATGGGTAAGGGCTTTAGATCATGTAGACATAATATGGTTACTGAAGTCATGGCTGATATTGGAATTTATCAAAACCTTAATGCATTTGATAATACTGGCAGTGATTTTAATGCAGCTTGGCAAGGTAAAACATATGGATGGTTTAAATCTTCGCATACTGGTACAATAAATCATAAGCTTGCATTTGCAACAGAGGTATATAGTGCTGCTGGATTATCAGTAGCTACTGACGGTTGGGGCAAAGCATTATCCACAAAGGATGGTCATACATATGTAAAGAATGGCGGAAATGTTGTTAGTGGTATATATAAAATAAATGATGAAACTGGTGCTAATATATCTACAACATTAACAACGCCAGATGGAAACGCGGGTGAAGAAAATTATCAAACCGGACAAGAACATGGTTATTGCATAGGTCATTACAATGGTGTTCAAAACAATAATACGTATAAAGTAGTACATGCAACTGACACATTTACTACTTTAGGTTCTACAGCACAACCCAAAGGTCATGATGGCATAAGTTCAGCTAGTTGCGCTTCAGCAAGCGCATATATATTAGGAGGAGATTAAAAATAATGAAATACTGTATTGCAAAATTTGATAAGATTATACCAACCATGGATGGTCTTACTATAGTAGCCACTCTTACAGAGTATACTATATTTTCTATTGACGATGAAAATCACGAAAACTTATGGACAGAATTTACTGGACTAGGACAACCATGGGAAGAAATAACTGAAATAGAAGCTACTCAGGGTATTAAATTTTATGGCGAAGTTAGAGAATTTAGAAAGGCTTATTCATATGATGAAGGATTAGAGCCTGATGAAGATGAGAATGGTAAAACTAAAATTTATTACACTGATGAATTTCATGCTGCTACCATTTTGTTAATGAAAAGAGTTTTTAAAAAAATGGTAATGGATGTTTACGATACTAGAGATAGTAGAGATGGCGAAGATACTATATTAACTATGATTAATGGTTTAACCACAGTAAGAGCTATTAATCTTAAAAGAGAAGAACTTTTAGGAATTGAAATGACAAGAACCCAGTTAAGAGAACTTGACTTATGGGACGAAGATCTTGGTTGTAGAACCGAGGTTTGTGATTATACTTTAGGATTTTAAAAAAAATATGAAAAACGAAGAAATATATAATTTAATAGAAACTCATGGCACGTTTTCTCAATCAGACTTTCAGTCTAGGCACTTTGTAGTTAACTCGCACGTGACAAATTACCGTAGAGTTAGACAAGCTTTGCTTGAAGTTGAAGCTAGGCTTCAGGCTAAAAGACAGGTAGAAAGAAACGTAAAAAGAGAATTAGCTAATAAAGCAATCTTAGAACGAGCTTATAACAATGAAAGCGACGAATTAGAAAAGGTTATTATTCAATGTGACATTGAGCAATCTGAATATGATCTATCAACGTATGATAAAAGATACACTCAATTGTCCGGTGAGTTAGAAACTTTTGCTGAACTTGTAAAAGAGCTAGTTCCAGATTTAGATAAGCTTAAAGAGCTAAATAAAGAAAATCCAGAAGAAGAAAGAAAATACTGGATTGCTCGTATGGGTAAGCAAGCTGCTATGGATCTTATGACTATTGGTAAAATAAGTCAAGGAAATATGGACTCAATTACTATGATGGGAATTGAAGATCAAGAACAGACTGTAAAAATAGCGCTAAAATATAGCGCTGTTATGAATAATGGCATTGCTAATTTGGAAAGAAAGGGCGTTGATGAGTTAACTCTTTCCTATCAATCCGATAACGATGTTGAATTTATTGATAAATTATTAGAAAATGGTGAGATGATTGAAGACGAAAAAAGCGACGGCGAAAGTATTTAGTGTTCCACTAAATCCAAAACTTAACGAAAAAGAATACTATAAATTCTTAGACTTTTTAACAAAGTACAAGGATTATATATATGACGTGTATTTTACTACGCGGATACCTCCATTTAATCAAGACGCAATGGGAGATGTTTTTGCATCTACGAATGATGTTCAGTATTTGATAGAAGCTGCTTTACATATTCAGAACAATATTGGCATACCAGTATCTGCGACTTTTAATAACATTGAAGTTAGGCCCGATCAACAAAACCTAGATCTTTGGATAAAAAATTATAAACCACTATACGATGCAGGAATATATAACTGCACTCTTCCGCATACACATTGGATGATGACTGGGCAAGTTAAAAAGCATTTTCCCAAATTGTTTGTTAAAAATACTATATTGAGACAGGTAAAAGAACCAAGAGACGTCGCTTTATTGGCTGAAGCTGGTTTTGATTACGTAAACCTAGATAGAGTTTTAATGCGCGATCACGATAGAATAAAAGAAATTGCTAAAGTAAAAGAAAAGTATAATGTTAAATTGTCTTTACTTGCAAATGAGGGATGTCTTGGAGGATGCTCTGTTATGCCAGAACATTTCCAGTTTAATAATACTAGAACAGACGGCCCGCAGTATTTTTCAGACCCGATTAGTAGAGTGTCTTGTCCAAAATGGGATACTGAAAATATTGCGGTTCAATTAAAGACTGCAAACTTTACTCCGTGGAAAGAAGATTGGATAGAGCTGTTGGATATTGGAATTGATACAATTAAGATGCACGGAAGAGAATCAATATCCAGGTTATGGGAAACTGTTGATATTATAAAAAGATTTGCGAGCGATGACGACATATTATTTGACACGTTTAATGAATATATTAAAGATTCTAATATGGAAGGTAGACCTATAGATGGTTGGCGCAAAATAATAAAAACGTGTAAGTTTGATTGCTGGGACTGTAATTTTTGCGATAAAGTATGGAAGGCTAAGGGTAATTCTAATGTTCCTAAAATCGAAAGGGTGGCGCAAGCATTAATCGATTGCACAAACGTAGATGTCAATGTCGATATAGAAGGTTTATCTAGTAAAAGAACACAAAGCTTATTAAACATATTGGCGGGTATGTCAACGCACTATTTAGAGGTGGGTGTGCTATCTGGTTCAACATTTTGTGCTGCTATAAATAATAACAATATTACAGCTTATGCAATTGATCATTTTAAAGATGATACTCAGGCAGCAACAGGTTCTGATATAAAAGGTAATAAGCAAACCTTTATAGAAAACGTAAAAAAATATAAAGGAAATAATTCAGTTCATCTTTTTGATTGTGATTTTAGAAAAGTGAATTTGGATAAAATAGAAAAGATCGATTTAATGTTTTATGATGCAGATCACGATCCAAAATCAAACATTGAGTCGCTTGTCTATTTTAAAGATAAGTTAGCTGATGAAAGTATTATTATATTTGATGACGCTAATTTTGATGGTGTTGTAGATAGTGTGAGAGAAGGCATGAAAATTGCCGGGTTAAACATTGTTTACGATAAAATTATACTTAACGACATTGAAGATCCAGATCAATGGTGGAATGGATTATATATTATGGTAATAAAAAAGGAAAATTTATGACAGATATACTTAGTTTAACAGGCGGCATAAGCTACTTGTGGATGATTATATTCATAATGATTAGTGCGGGACTAGCAAAAGAACACGAATTATTTGCCCCTGCCTATGCTTATGTAAGAAATGTATTTCGATCAAACAAATTTGTTTTAGTTATATTAAGCGCTATTGGTGGTGTTTTGCCTATATCAGGAAGAGTTACAGTATCAGCAGGATTGTTAGATACTTTAGCCCCTAAACAAGGTCCAGGTAGAGAAAAACTAGGAATTATTGATTATTTAGCAACTCATCATTATTATATGTGGTCCCCGTTAGAAAAAACAGTAATATTACCATTAGCTGCATTTGGTTTAACTTATGGGGCTTGGCTTGGTATCGTATGGCCTATATTAGTAGCTTCAGCTTTATTTATTGGATGGTACATTTTTACACAAATAAAAGAAGAAGAAGTTGCAATTAGTCCAACTAAATTTAAGATAAGTTCTGTAGTTATAAATGTATTTCCAATGATTTTAGCAATTGCTGGTTACGTTCAAACTTCAAACTATATTTTATGTTTTGGATTGTTGGCTTTATACTATATGGTACTAACTGGAACATGGAACTTTAAAAAACTATTAGGCTATATTAATTTTGAGTTAATACTAACTGTAGCTTTTGTGATCATAGTAAGTAATTATTTAAAGGCACAGAACTCAGTTATGCAAGAAATTATATCATCAACTATAGTTGATCCAACAACTTTTGTTGGCATGGCTATGATTTCAGCACTAGGGTTTTTTGCTAGTTTCTTAATGGGAAGTAGCGGGAAGTTTATTGCGCTTGCTGTTCTTATGGCACAAGTTTTTGGTATTGAATATTTTTTATGGTTTTTTGCTTTAGAATATTCAGCATATTTGTGTAGTCCTATGCATAAATGCTTGGTAATTGGAAGAGGCTATTTTAATACACCGCTTTCTATGTACTATAAAGCTATTTCAATATGGATAGCCGTTCTACTAGCATCTGCCGGGATTGTAACATTTTTAATTTAATAAAGGAAACACTAATGAAAAAAATAATTGGTTTTATAATAATACTAATGATGCCAGTAGCAACTATGGCAAAAGACTTTAACTATACCGAAGTTAACGCGTATATTAAAAAGGGTAATGTTACAATAGGTACTAGAGGTTATTTTGATAAAGATTATAGCCAAGGTTTACTAAGATACGACTTTACAAATTCTCCAAATAGAGTTGAATACCGATACGTTCAAAATGGAGATAACCACGAGCATAGATTACGATATCAACGAAAATGGTTTAATGTTAATGGCTTTTGGTATAATCATAGGATTGAACATCGAATTAGGGAAAATAAAAACAACGTACTTAGATATCGGCCACAATTTGGTTATGCTCCAAATAACATAAAAATTTTAGGAGGAAGTCCATTTATTACGTTTGAACCACATTGGAATCACACGTATCAAAATAATCAAGCCGAATATAATCAAATGCAAACATGGGTTGGTATTGAATACAAAATTACTAAAAAGTTAACGATGATTCCTTCTATTGAAACTGGCTATAATACAAAGTTTCAAAAGCAAGATACTTTTGCTATAATTGATTTTAAATACAATATGAGTAAATAAATGTTTAATATAAAACAGTTTGATGTTATACCATTATTTGCAAGTCCTCTTGCAATAACTAAAATTGAAGACGACATGTCTGCTTTAGATTCAATAAAATTAAAAGATTTCACTACCACTAATGATTCTGGCAGTGAAATCTCAGAATCATATTCAATATTAGATGAATTTCCAAGAGAAAAGAAAATTATATTAAAACACTTATACGACTATAAAAACGAGATTTTTGAGTATAGAAGTACGCAATTTAAGATGTATTCTTCCTGGTCTACTAAGTGCAAATCAAAGACTGGCTCAGATTTGCATAACCATACTAATTCTATTTTTAGCGCAGTATATTACTTAGATGATATACCACCAAAAGATGGTGGCAGTTTAGCCTTTAGTAGTATTGGAGTTAATAAGACGTCGTATACCATTATGAGTGATAGAATTAATGCTTTTAATGGAGATAGTTTTACTATTCAGCCAGGAAAGGGAGTGCTTGCAATATTTCCAAGTTATCTGTACCATAAAATTGAACCATATTTTGGTATAAATCCTCGATACTCTATCGCCATGAACTTTATGGCCGATGGAAATATAGGTTATGGAGATTCTCAACTAGGATTAAAACTCTTATAAATAATAGTAGTACAGCGATATTGGAGTTAAAAAAAGATGGCTAAACCTAATTCAAGAACGACGTTAATAGAATATTGTCTAAGATCTCTCGGCGCGCCAGTTGTAGAGATTAATGTTGATGACGATCAAGTAGAAGATAGAATTGATGAAGCTTTACAGTTTTATCAGCACTATCACGCGGATGCGATTGAAAAAGTATTTCTAAAGCATCAAGTATCGGCCGATGATATTACTAACGGGTATTTAACCATACCTGATTTAGTGACAGATGTAGTTCAAATATTTCCACTAAGAGAAAGCGGTGGTCATAATATGTTTGATATTCAATATCAGATGCATTTAAATGACATGTATTCTCTTGGTTATATGGGATCATTAGTAGAATATGAAATGGCACAACAGTGGTTGTCAATGTTAGATCTTATTATGGATTCAGATACTAAACATATTAGCTTCGATAGGCACAAAAATCAACTACGTATTGATATGGATTGGTCTAAAGAAGTAGAAGTTGATGAGTATATAATTATTGAGTGTTATAGAATACTAGATCCAACAACGTATACTGATGTATATAACGATTATTTTTTAAAGCGCTATGCCACAGCATTAATAAAAATGCAATGGGGCGTAAATCTTTCTAAGTTTGAAGGTATGGTAATGCCTGGTGGTGTTACATTTAATGGCCGTCAAATTTTAGAAGATGCTAAGGAAGAAATAGAAAAATTAAATGAAGAAGTCAGATTAAACTGGGAACAACCAGTTGACTTCTATACAGGATAAGATATGCCAAGAAGCGTATATTTCTCTCAGGCAGTAAAGTCAGAACAAAACTTATATGAGGATTTAATTATTGAATCCCTTAAGATTTTTGGTCAGGACGTATATTACGTTCCAAGAACTTTAGTTTCTAGAGATAACATATTAGGCGAAGATACTGCATCTAAATTTGATGATGCTTATCTTATTGAAGCCTACATTGAAAACACCGATGGGTTTGAAGGTTCTGGAGATCTTTACCAAAAATTTGGTCTTGAGATTAGGGATGAGGCTACATTTATTATTTCTAGAAGACAATGGCAAAACTTAGTAGGTGTGTGGAATAACACAGTAGAAACAAATAAACCTCAAGAAGGTGATTTGCTGTTTCTTCCAATGTCTAATTCGTTCTTTGAGATTTCTTTTGTAGAAGATGAGCAACCCTTTTACCAGCTTTCAAATCTTCCAGTATATAAAATGCAATGTAGCCTATTCGAATATAATGAAGAAGATTTCGAAACTGGTGTGCAGGCTATTGACGGAGTACAAGCACAGCAATCATACCAGGTCGGTATGACAGTCGATGTTACTGGGGGAAATCACTTTAAGTTAGGTGAAACTGTAACTCAAGTAATTTCAACAGACCCTGCGATAAGTGTATATGGAGAAATTCAGACACTTACTAAAACCTCAGATATTGCTGCTACTATTTCGGTGTCTAACATAGGAGTTATTGGCAGTACTGATGCAAAAGACTTTATAGTATCTGAAACTCTTGGACTTGTCGGATCAGAATCAACTAATACTTGTTATATTGCAGATATAAACAATGTAGCAGATTCAGAAGCCTTCCCTAGTGACGATCAAGCTGAAAACTATGCATTCGAAGTAGAGGCTGATGGATTCTTGGACTTTACTGAAACTAATCCGTTTGGCGACGCGTCGGAGACATACTAATGTTTGGAAATCACTTTTACCACGCAACAACACGAAAAGCAGTAGCTTTATTTGGTACTATATTTAATAACATTAGCGTTATTAGGCAGGATGGTTCTGGTAATGTATTAAATCAGATTAAAGTGCCATTAGCATATGGACCTAAACAAAAGTTTTTATCTAGGCTAGATTCCATAACGGGTCAAGATGCCACAATGGCTATTAAGTTGCCTAGAATGGGATTCGAAATAACTTCTATGGATATTGATTCTACTCAGAAGTTAGCAAAGAGAAATCAGATAGTAGAAAACCACGCGACAGATTCTACTAAAAAGAAAACAATTAAACAAGCCGTAGCGTATAATATTAATATGTCACTATTTGCTATGGCCAAAAATCAAGATGATGGTTTACAAATTATGGAACAAATTCTTCCGTATTTTCAACCAGAATATACAGTAACAATTAATCCAGTAACTGGGTTTGATTATAAGCAGGACGTTCCTATTATATTAAATGCTGTTACTATTCAAGATGATTACGAGGGAGACTTTCAAACTCGTAGAGCATTAATATACCAATTTGACTTTGTTATGAAAATGAAGTACTTTGGGCCTACTGCAGATCAAGGTGTTATTAGAGAAATTAATTTAGACTTTAATGCTGATCCTGGCGGCGCTAACATATTAGAGAATATGGATTTTACAATAACTCCTGCCGACGCAGATGAGGATGATAACTATACTGTTAATGTAAGTATAACATAGGTACATTATGGATAAATTAGAGAAAATGCAGGAAAGCCTGAATAAGAACTTGCCTGAGAAAAAAGTCAAAAAAACTGAATTGACCACTACACAAAAAGAGGTCAAAGATGATTATGAATTTTCCAGAAAAACATATAAAGATCTCATCGAAACTGGTGTGAGATCTCTTGACGTACTTGCTGAACTTGCAAGAGAGTCAGAGCATCCTAGAGCTTTTGAAGTATTATCTAAAGCAATTAAAGATATTGGTGATGTAACCGATAAGCTTATGGATCTACAAAAAAGCAATAGAGACCTTAACGACGAAAATAAAGGTAAGAAAGAAGTAACAAACAACAATTTATTTGTAGGAAGTACTACAGATTTGCAAAGATTGTTTATGAAGCACGATAAAGAAAATAAAGATAAGAAGATTATAGATGCCACGCCCGAAGAATGAACATGAAGGCTATCTAGGAAATCCTAATGTAAAAAAGGATGGAGTAGAAAGTCAATTTAGCGAAGATGAGATCAAGGAATACAGACAATGTATGATGGATCCTGGGTATTTCGCTATTAACTATTTAAAGGTTATATCTTTAGATGATGGTTTAGTTCCGTTTAATTTGTATCCATATCAGAAAAACATGTTTAATCATTTTAATGATAATCGGTTTTCAGTAGTTCTCGCGTGTAGACAGTCAGGTAAATCAATTTCTGCAGTAGCGTATCTTTTATGGTATGCGTGTTTTCATCCTGAGAAGACTATCGCGATATTGGCAAACAAAGGAGCTACCGCTAGAGAAATGCTAGCTCGTATTACTCTTATGTTAGAGAATTTGCCATTCTTCTTACAGCCTGGATGTAAGGCACTAAATAAAGGCTCTATTGAATTTAGCAATAACTCTAAGATAATTGCATCGGCTACCTCTGGCAGTTCTATTCGTGGTTTGTCTATTAACTTATTGTTCTTAGATGAGTTTGCTTTTGTGGAAAACGACGCGCAATTTTATACTTCAACATATCCAGTTGTTTCGTCAGGTAAAGATACTAAGGTTATTATTACTTCTACGGCGAACGGTATTGGTAATGTGTTTCACAGGATTTGGGAAGGTGCTACTACATATACGAATGAGTATAAAGCTTTTAGAGTTGATTGGTGGGATGTTCCAGGAAGAGATGATAAGTGGAAAGCTGAGACAATATCAAACACTTCAGAGCTGCAGTTTGACCAGGAGTTTGGTAATAACTTCCATGGAAGAGGAAATACTTTAATTGATGCGAGTGACTTACTTGCTCAAAAGTCTTTACGTCCTATGACATGGAACGAAAACTTATATATTTACGAAAAGGCTATTGAAGATCACCAATACGTCATGACGGTTGATGTATCTAAAGGTCGTGGGCAAGATTACAGTACATTTACTGTTATAGATACTTCTGTAAACCCGTTTAAACAGGTTTGTGTATTTAGAGATAATAATATATCACCAATGCTATTACCTGATATGTGCTATAAATATGCTAAACTGTATAACGAAGCGTACATTATAGTAGAATCTAATGACCAAGGTGCAGTAGTTTGTAATGGATTATATTATGATTTGGAATACGAAAATATGTTTGTTGAATCGCAGGTTAAGGCAAATGCGATTGGTGCAACAATGACAAGACGAGTAAAAAGAATAGGTTGTTCTACATTTAAAGATTTGATAGGACAAAAAAAGCTTCACATTGTTGATGCTAATACTATTGAAGAAATGTGTACGTTTGTTGCAAGAGGTAACTCGTTTGAAGCCCAAGCTCCTAACCATGATGACTTAGTAATGAATTTAGTATTATTCGCATGGTTTACAACAACTGATATATTTCAGGGAATAACAAATATCGACATGAAAAACATGTTGTATAAAGAACAATTGCAGGCAATACACGATGATTTATTGCCGTTTGGAATTATTAATGACGGACATAGTAGTGTCGCTGATGGAAAGGGCGATGGAGAAGGTAATGTATGGTTTGAGGTCGAACACCTTTAAAACTTTATTTATATAAATAATACTGATTGAACATAACCGTATTATGAAAACTTATTAATAACTCAAATTGAGAGGACAAAAAAATGGCATTTCAAGTATCACCAGGCGTCCAAGTCAATGAAATTGACGCATCGGGCGTAATACCTGCCGTATCAACCAGTATTGGTGGATTCGCAGGAGCTTTTAATTGGGGTCCAGTAGAAGAAGTTACTACGGTTGGTTCAGAAACAGAACTAGCAAGTATATTCGGAACACCGGACGACAATACAGCAAAATACTTTTTAACTGCAGCATCATTCTTAAAGTATGGTAATGCACTAAAAGTAGTACGAGCATCAACTGACGGTCACCTAAACGCGACCGACGGTACTGCACAAAAAATTAACAATTTAGACGACTTTGAAGGTCAATCTATCGCTACTGGGACATTTCACGCAAGATATCCCGGGAAATTAGGTAATTCTTTACAGGTCTTAGTTGCAACCAACGCGACATCATTTGGGGCGTTAGCCGCTGGCGTTCAAGCAGCCTTTGACGTAGCTCCAGGAACATCCGATACTGCTACGGCATCATCACACGCTGTTACCTTAGACGAGATGAATATCGCAGTCGTTGATTCACTAGGACTTTGGACTGGAGTACCTGGATCAGTTATAGAAACTTTCCAACTCGTCTCTCAGGCCTCAGATTCTAAAAAGCCTGATGGAACATCTAATTACTATAAAGAAGTGATTAACAGAACATCTAAGTATGTCTACTCAAATTTAGCACCTACTGGATTAAGTGATGCTGGAGATAGTATCGGTGACGTGACTGCAGATACTGTATTTACTACTCTCAATACAGTAATTACTGCTGACCTGACAAATGGAACCGACGATAATGCTCCAACTCACGGAGAGCTTGGTACCGCATACGATTTTTTAGCGGATGCTGAAACTGTCGATGTTAACCTTTTGTTTGCATATCCAGACGCCAATGGCGCAAAAGATATTGCAGATAAACTTATTTCAATATGTAACACAAGAAAAGACTGTATGGCCTTTGTATCACCTCCGATCGAAGATTCAGTTGGAGCCGCTGCTCCTGCTACTACCGTAAAAGCGTGGGCTGACACATTAGCCTCTACTTCTTACGCTTCAACAGATTCTGGTGCTGTTTATGTTTATGACAAATATAACGACGTATACAGATGGTTAGGAGCTTCTGGTCTTTGTGCAGGTCTTTGTGCAAATACAGACAATGTTGCTGACGCATGGTTCTCACCTGCGGGATCAACAAGAGGCCAACTATTTGGTGTTACTAAATTAGCATATAATCCTAAAAAGGCTGATAGAGACATGCTTTATAAAGCAAGAATTAATCCTCTCGTTTCTTTCCCTGGTCAAGGTACTATGTTATTTGGAGACAAAACATTATTGAGCAAGCCAAGTGCATTTGATAGAATCAACGTAAGAAGATTATTCATTGTAATTGAGAAAGCAGTATCTACTGCAGCTAAGGGACAACTCTTCGAATTTAACGATGAGTTTACTAGAGCTCAATTCAGAAATCTTCTTGAGCCATTCTTAAGAGATGTGAAAGGAAGACGTGGTGTTACAGACTTTAGAGTCGTATGTGATACTACAAACAACACAGGTCAAGTAATTGATGCTAATAGATTTGTTGCTGATATCTTTATCAAGCCTTCAAGGTCTATTAACTTCATCTCACTTAACTTTATTGCAACAAGAACCGGAGTCGATTTCTCAGAAGTCGCCGGTAGTTAATTAGGAGAAGAATAATGGCAATTTTAGGCGTTGACGATTTTAAATCTAAGCTAGTAGGCGGTGGTGCACGTTCAAACATGTTCAAAGTAACATGTAACTTCCCTGCTTATGCTCAAGGTGACGTTGAACTATCTTCCTTCATGATTAAGGGTGCTCAGTTTCCTTCATCAGTCGTAGCTCCTGTCCCTGTATTATTCAGAGGCAGACAACTACAACTAGCTGGTGACAGAACTTTTGAACCTGTA